>MAAC01015656.1_pt1 | contig 32465 bp, 27 predicted proteins | sample 1115981 | NCBI WGS metagenome assembly MAAC01 (sample SAMN04961126, study PRJNA320927) | seawater metagenome | isolation source: sample BD02T64 sea water enriched with oil for 64 days | place: USA:Gulf of Mexico | collected 2013-07-27 | reverse complement strand
AGTAATGTGTCCTTTTCATTTAGAGGAAATAATACTGTAAGAGAAGCAATGCATTCTGTTTTCTTGTATTATGCAATTCAGGCCGGAATGAATATGGGAATTGTAAATCCAGCAATGTTAGAGATTTATGATGACATTCCGAAAGATTTATTAGAGCACATAGAAGATGTTGTTTTAAACAGAAGAGACGATGCAACAGAACGTTTATTGGATTTTGCAGAAACAGTAAAGGGTGTTAAAAAGCAAGATGAAACAAAAGTATTGGAATGGAGAAGTTTGCCATTACAGGAAAGAATTACACATGCTTTGGTAAAAGGAATAGACACTTTTATTGTTGAGGATGCAGAAGAAGCTCGGTTAGCTGCTGAAAAGCCAATTGAAGTTATTGAAGGTCATTTAATGATTGGAATGAATGTGGTTGGAGATTTGTTTGGAGCGGGAAAAATGTTTTTGCCACAAGTAGTAAAGTCTGCTCGAGTAATGAAAAAGGCAGTTGCTTATTTGAATCCTTTTATTGAAGAAGAAAAAGGAGAAGAACAAAAGGCACTCGGTAAAATATTGATGGCAACCGTAAAAGGTGATGTGCATGATATTGGTAAAAATATTGTGAGTGTTGTTTTGGGATGTAACAATTATGAAATTGTTGATTTAGGAGTGATGGTTCCTCCAGAAAAAATTATTGAAGCAGCTAAAAAGGAGAACGTAGATATCATTGGATTGTCTGGGTTGATAACTCCTTCATTGGATGAAATGGTGTATTTAGCAAAAGAAATGGAACGTCAAGATTTTTCAGTTCCCTTATTAATTGGTGGGGCAACAACCTCAAAAGCACATACGGCTGTGAAGATAGATCCGCAGTATAAAAATGCAGTTGTTCATGTAAATGATGCCTCTAGAGCTGTAACAGTTGTGAGTGATTTATTGAATAAAGAAACAAGCAATCTATACGTAGCTAAGTTGAAAAAAGACTACGATGAGTTTCGTGAAAAATTTCTAAAAAGAGGAAAATCGAAGGCCTATGTTTCAATAGAGGAAGCACGAAAACGAAAGTTTAAAATTGATTGGGAAAGTACATCAATTGTAAAGCCAAATGAACTTGGAATTCAAACTTTAGAGCAACTGAGTTTAAAAGAAATAGTGCCATTTATTGATTGGAGCCCATTTTTTAGAAGTTGGGATTTACATGGAAGATATCCAGATATTTTAACGGATGAAGTTGTAGGAGAACAAGCAACGCAATTATTTGAAGATGCTCAGGTGATATTAAATGAAATCATCACGAAACAATTGTTGAAACCAAAAGCAATATTTGGTTTGTTTGAAGCAAATACAATCAACGATGATGATATTTCTATCCAGAAAAAAGGAGAAGAGATCGCTGTTTTTAGAACACTAAGACAACAACTTAAAAAAAGAGAAGGGAAACCAAGTTTCGCCTTGTCAGATTTTGTGGCTCCAAAAGAAATTAATAAACAAGATTATATGGGGGCTTTTTGTACAGCTATTTTTGGAGCCGATGAATTGGCAAAAATATATAGAGACAAAGAGGATGATTATAATGCAATTATGGTGCAAGCAATTGCAGATCGTTTTGCAGAAGGATTTGCAGAATATTTACATCACCGAGTAAGAACAAAGCATTGGGGATATGCATCTGATGAAACATTAAGCAATGAAGAACTGATTAAAGAAGGATATAAAGGAATTCGACCAGCACCAGGATATCCGGCATGTCCAGATCATTTGGAAAAAGAAACGATTTGGAAGTTGTTAAAAGTAGATGAAAGAATTGGAGTAACGCTAACAGAAAGTTTAGCTATGTGGCCAGCAGCAGCAGTTTCTGGATATTATTTTGCAAATGAAGAAGCGAAGTATTTTGGCTTAGGGAAAATCACAGATGATCAGGTTCGGGATTTTGCAAATAGAAAAGGAATCGCATTAGAAAAAGCTAGAAAATGGTTGCATCCTGCGATAGCAGATAATTAAAAGAGATTAAAAATGAATGCGAAATTTATAGAATTAAAGGTAAGGAGTCACATTATTTCTCATGGGTACGATGAAAATAATAAGGAAATCACTGAGGAGGTAATTGCAGAGCGTTTTTCTCCAAAAGCAATTGCCATTAGTAGAATAAAGTCACTTAGCGACAAATATGTATTGACAGATTATACAGGTGGAAGGTGGATTTATTGGGAATATGAAGAGTCGTATGAGTCGATTAAAAATCAATTATTAAAATAACATACTGAACTAAATTCAGCAGAAATGAAAGTAACAGAACATATTAAAAAAGCAAACGGAAAAACATTGTTTTCGTTTGAACTCATTCCGCCAAAAAAGGGAAATAATATTCAAGATTTGTATAATAATATAGATCCGTTGATGGAATTCAATCCGCCTTTTATAGATGTTACAACTTCGAGAGAGGAACATGTGTATATTGATAAAGGAGATGGGTTGTTAGATCGAAAAATAACAAGAATGCGACCAGGGACGGTTGGTATTTGTGCGGCAATAAAGCACAAATATGATGTAGATACGGTACCGCATGTGTTGTGTGGAGGTTTTACCAAAGAGGAAACAGAATATTTATTGGTAGATTGTCATTATTTGGGAATCGAAAATGTAATGGCTTTACGAGGAGATGCGATGAGTCATCAACGCTATTTTGAAGCCAGTAAAGGTGGTCATCAGTATGCGACGCAATTGGTTGATCAAATTCAGAATTTGAATAAAGGCAAGTATTTACACGATGTAATAGAGGCGAACCATAAAGCTAATTTTTGTATTGGTGTAGCAGGTTATCCAGAGAAACATTTAGAATCACCATCATTACAAACAGATTTAAAACGATTAAAGGAAAAGGTAGATGCAGGCGCAGATTATGTGGTTACACAGATGTTTTTCGACAATCAAAAGTATTTTGAATTTGTAAAAGCAGCGAGAGAAATCGGAATCACAGTGCCAATTATTCCTGGAATTAAACCTTTGGCGGTTAAAAAACATTTGCAATTATTGCCACAGGTATTTAAAATAGATTTACCCGAGCCGTTAATAACCGAAGTAGAAAAATGTAAAACAAATACTGATATAAGACAAGTTGGAGTTGATTGGGCTATTGAGCAATCTAAAGAGTTGATGGACGCTAATGTGCCAGTGTTGCATTATTATTCTATGGGGAAATCTACAAATATCAAAGCGATAGCAGAAGCTGTTTTCTAATATCAATACTTTTGATAGGTGTATTGTAAAAACTAATTTTGTTATCCTTTAAAAGGTGAAATATTTGATTACTTTTGTAAAGTAAAATAGAATTAACAACTTAAATATAAATAACATGGCATTAGAAATTACAGATGCAAATTTTGAAGAACTAGTATTAAAATCAGACAAACCAGTATTGGTAGATTTCTGGGCAGCTTGGTGTGGACCTTGTAGAATGGTTGGACCTATCGTTGATGAAATTTCGAAAGAATATGAAGGGAAAGCTGTTGTTGGGAAAGTAGATGTAGATGCAAATCAAGAATTTGCTGCTAAATACGGAGTACGTAACATTCCAACAGTTTTAGTATTTAAAAACGGAGAAGTTGTAGATAAGCAAGTAGGAGTAGCTCCTAAAAACGTGTATACAGGTAAAATTGATGCTGCAATATAATTGACGTAAGCAATTAATAGCACATATAAATAGTAAAAGGTTTGGCGTTGGTCAAACCTTTTTTTATTTTCGAAACTTAGATGAATCTTTCCAAAGAATATATTTCAGAAATTAAAAATTTAGAACTACTTGCAAAAACAGTAGTTGAAGGTTTTATTACAGGAATGCATAAAAGTCCATTTCATGGATTTTCTGTTGAGTTTTCTGAACATAAATTATACAATAACGGAGAAAGCACACGTCATATAGATTGGAAGCTGTTTGCAAAAACAGAAAAACTATATACCAAGAAATATGAAGAAGAGACAAATCTAAGATGTCATATTATTATAGATAATTCGGCATCTATGCATTATCCAATTGTTAAAAAACAAGATTTTGGAAATTTAAACAAAATTGGATTTGCTGCTGTAGCAGCTGCTTCTTTATCAGAAATTTTAAAAAGACAACGAGATGCAGTTGGGCTAAGTATCTATTCAGATACATACGAATATTATGCTCCAGAAAAAGGAAGCAATCGTCATCGTAAGATGATATTACATCAATTAGAGCAGTTATTACAATCAAAACCAACAACTGCAACTGAGACGTATCAATATTTACATGAAATAGCAGAAAAAATCCACAGACGCTCTTTAATCTTTCTTTTTACGGATATGTTTCAAACATCCACAGATAAAGAAGCATTATTTGACGCTTTACGTCATTTAAAATACAACAAGCACGAGGTGGTATTGTTTCATACTTATGATAAAAAGCATGAAATGGACTTTGATTTTGAAAATTCACCAAAAAAGTTTGTAGATGTTGAGACTGGAGATGAACTTAATTTATACACCTCAAATATCAAAGAAGCCTATCAAGAATCTGTAAGTTCTTATTTTAATGAGTTGAAAACAAAATGCTTACAATATCAGATAGATTATGTGTCTGTAAATAGCAACGATGGTTTTGATACTGTATTAACAAGCTACTTAATTAGTAGAAGAAAGTTTTTGTAATTTTTATTGTGAGTGTTAAAAACTAGCGTATATTTGCACCCGCCAAGAGCAACGGTCTGGTAGTTCAGCTGGTTAGAATGCCGCCCTGTCACGGCGGAGGTCGCGGGTTCGAATCCCGTCCAGACCGCAAAAAGCTTCTCAATTTGAGAAGCTTTTTTTATGCGCTAAATTTTGATAGTTTAAAAAACTAACTTATATTTGCACCCGCCAAGAGCAACGGTCTGGTAGTTCAGCTGGTTAGAATGCCGCCCTGTCACGGCGGAGGTCGCGGGTTCGAATCCCGTCCAGACCGCAAAAGCTTCTCATTTATGAGAAGCTTTTTTTGTTTCCAAAATATTCGATTTTATGTTATAAATTGTAGCAACTTATAATTCTTACTACGATCATGAAAAAAATAACACTACTATTAGCTATTGTTTTTTTTACAGGTTTTACATCTGTAAAAGAAATAAACAATGAGATTACAATATCAAAAACAGATGCCATTGCAGAATCTTCACGAATAGAAGAACTGAATGCGTATTGGAATACACTTGCAAAGACTGTTGCAGAAGGGGATTTTGAAGGATATAGAGATGGGTATCATAAAGATGCTGTTATTATTTTTGCCTCTGGGAAAAACAAAACTTCAGTGCCAATTGAAAAAGCCTTGGCTGGTTGGAAACAAGGTTTTACTGACACCAAAAATGGTAAAAATAAAAGCCATGTTGCCTTTCGTTTTTCTCAAAGAATAGGAGATACTACCACAGCACATGAAACAGGTATATTTTTGTACTCAACATCAGATGCTGATGGTAAAAATAAAAAAGAGTATCCTACACATTTTGAAATGCTTCTAGTAAAGAAAAACGGCAAATGGTTCGGAGTAATGGAATATCAAAAATCTAACGCTACTTTACAAGAGTGGAATGCATTGAAGAAATAGTTTAGAGTTGTTTTTATCGCAATATCTAGAGATAACATCCACCTAAATTTTTTATATTAGCATGTTCTTAATACCTGATGTAGGTTAAGAACAAGTCAAAAGAATACATCAAAAATTGTATAACAAAAAAAATCAAAAAAAATGAAGAAGATTTTATTATTAGCACTGTGCATTTCGCTAAGTTTTAGCGCGTTAGCACAGACAGTCAATTTGAACCAACCTTTACCTGTTGATAATTCGGTTCGTAAAGGAGTTTTAGAAAACGGAATGACGTACTATATACATAGTACAAGTGTTACTAAAAATGTAGCGAGTTATTACATCATACAAAATGTAGGTTCTGTTTTAGAGAAAGACAATCAACAAGGATTGGCGCACTTTTTAGAGCATATGGCCTTTAATGGTACTAGAGATTTTCCTGGAAAAGGAATCTTAGATAAAATGCAAAAACACGGACTTGTTTTTGGAAAAGACATCAATGCGTATACGTCTTTTGATGAAACTGTTTATAATATAAACAACATCCCAACAACACCAGAATTAATTGATACAGGTTTATCTGTATTGCATAACTGGTCTAATTATTTATCATTAATTGATAAGGAAATAGATTCTGAACGTGGTGTTATTAAAGAAGAGTGGCGTACACGTCAAAGCGGAGGTATGCGAGTTTTACAAAAAACTATTGGTACGATGTTTAATAATTCTATATACTCAAAACGTTTGCCAATTGGTCAAATGGATGTTGTAGAAGGATTTAAATATAAAGCTTTGCGCGATTTTTATCACGATTGGTATAGAACAGATTTACAGGCCATCGCAATTATTGGTGATGTAAATGTTGATGAGATTGAGAAAAAAATAAAAGCCTTATTTTCATCAATTCCAGCAGTAAAAAATCCGATAAAACGTACAGAAGTTCGTATTGCAGATAATACAGCGCTTATTTATGATATGGGAATGGACAAAGAGGTTAAAAGTTCAAGTATTTCTTTTTCTATTCGACATGATAAATCGTTGAAGAATGAAACAGTAACCGATTTAAAAGAAAGTCTGTTAAACAGTTTTGCAACCTCAATTATCTCAACTAGATTGAGAGAGATTAACCAAAAACCAGACTCTCCTCTTTTATATGCAGGTGTTAGTTATGGTAGTTTATCAAGATTAAACAATCAATTTAATGCTCGTGTTGTATCAAAACCAAACATGCAACATAAAGGGTTTAAATTAGTGATGTCAGAAATAAATAGAGCTGTGAAATTCGGATTTACTAAAGCGGAAATAGGAAGAGTTGTTGCTCAGTATACAAGCTCTTACGAAAACCAAATTGCTGGATTAGGAAATAGAAGCCACGGACAAATTGTTAGAGCTATTCAAACTAATTACTTAGAGAATTCACACATTACAGATTTAGCAAAAGAGTTTGAAATTGCTAAAGTGATTTTTAGTCAGTTAACTCAAAAAGAATTGTTAGCTCAACTGCAAAAATTATATGCTAAGACGAACAGGTCTATAGTTGTTACAGGTGTTGAAGGAAATAAGAATTTAACAAAAGTAGAGGCTATTGCTATTATTAGTGCTGTTGAGAATGATAAAACATTAAAAGGGTACGCAGAAGAAAAGAAGGCAAAACCTTTAATGTCTGGTGTTAGTTTAACTACTGGTTCTATTGTTTCAGAAAAAGAAAACAAAGAAATTGGCTCAACAATTTTTACATTAAGCAATGGGATTAAAGTGCATTATAAGTTTGTAAATAAAAACAAGAATGATGTACGTTTAAGTGCTGTAAGTCATGGAGGTCAATCTTTAATCGAGACGGCAGATTTACCATCAACAACATTACTTGGTAATGTTGTGCAAATGTCTGGATTGGGAGAGTTTTCTGCGACCAACTTACCAAAAGTTTTAGCTGGGAAAAGAGCTAATTCAAGTGTTAGTTTGGGAAGTATATCTGAAAGTGTATCAGGTTTCTCTTCAACAAAAGATGTGGAAACGATGATGCAATTGGTAAACTTACGTTTTACAAAACCTCGTTTTGATGAAACTTCTTACAACGTATTAATGCAAAATGTTGACGCCTTTTTAATTAGAAAGAGTGAGCAAATACAATCTAAAATGCAAGATAGTGTAACAACTATATTGTATGGGAAAAATCATGCTACACAACGTTTGTTTGATAAAAAGCTAGTTTCTGAAATGTCTTTTGGTAAAATTAAAAGCATTTATGAAAGTCGATTTGGAAATGCAGCAGATTTCAAATTCTTTATTGTTGGAGATGTAGCAAAAGAAACAATAAAACCATTGTTAGAAAAGTATATTGCTAGCATTCCAACTACAAGTGAAAGAGAAAATTGGAAAGACAATTCGCCAAGTTGGATAAGTAATAAAATTGATAGAGACGTGTTTTTAGAGATGAAAGATCCTAAAACATCTGTTCGTGTTATGATTAAAAACGACATGAAGCACACTTTGAAAAATTCATTATTAATGAGAGCATTAGGAGATGTATTGCAATTGCGTTATACAGAATCTTTAAGAGAAAAAGAAGGAGGTACTTATGGTGCAAGCTCAAGAGGTTCTTTGTCTAAAAGACCAAAGCAACAGGCTACATTAAGAATTAATTTTGATTGTAACCCTGATTTAGCAGAAAAGCTAATAGGTATTGTGCATAAAGAAATTGAAGCTATTAAAAAAGGAGATATCCAACAAACAGACTTGGATAAAACGCTTGCTAATTACTTAAAAGAAAGAGAAGAAAGTAAAAGTAAGAATAGGTATGACATGCGTTTATTAAAGAATTCTATTTTAGAAGGATACAATATGAATGATCCTAAGAACTATAAAAACATTATTGAGTCTATAACCGTTAAGGATTTAAAGAATATGGCAAAAAAGCTATTGAAAAATAGTAAGTCTTACGAGATTGTTTTTAAACCTAAAAAATAAATAGCGCTAAGCGTTCATTTTATAAAAAGCTTCTCAATTTTTGAGAGGCTTTTTTGTTTTAATGAAATGTGATTTATTCTTACAGAGAACTCTTAAAAATCAATAATTTCACTTTTTCATTAAAAAGTTTGTTTATCTAAAATTAATTTCTAGATTTGTCGGGTATAACAACAACAAAACAATTTACGATGTTACATAGCATTTGGCAAGGTTTCTATTTCTACTTTTATTTTTTTAATAAGAGCTGAGACTTTGTACCATATTGTTAACATCTAACTAATATATCATAAAGTCTCGAATTTCGAGGCTTTTTTTTTGGACTAAAAATGAAGCAACCTATAATTGCAATACAAGGAGCAGAAGGCTCAAACCATCATAAAGTAGCACGCGACTTTTATGGAGACGACGTACAGTTAAAAGAATGCTTGTCTTTTGATGTGTTGGTAGATAGTTTGTTAAATCAAACAGCTAGCAAAGGTGTTATGGCCATAGAAAATACCATTGCAGGTTCTATTATACCTAATTACGCATTAATAGATGCAAATAACTTACATATTAGTGGAGAGGAATATTTAAATATTCACCACCACTTAATGGCCTTGCCAGGGCAAAAAATAGCAGACATCAAAGAAGTGTGTTCGCATCCAATGGCATTGTTACAGTGTAAAGAGTTCTTTAAAACGTATCCACATATAAAAATGGTAGAAGATGTGGATACAGCAGAAGTTGCTAAGCGTATTGCTAAACATCAATTAGAAGGAGTGGCGGCAATTGCACCAAAGATGGCAGCAGATATTTTTGGATTGGAAGTCTTGGAAGATGAGATACAGACTATGAAAGAGAATGCAACACGCTTTGTAATTGTGCAAACAGAAAAGCCAAATAACGGAATAGACCAAATAAATAAGGCGTCGCTAAAGTTTCAATTAGATCATCAAAGAGGAAGTTTAGCAGCGATTTTAAATGTGTTGAGCGATTGTAAAATGAACTTGACAAAAATTCAATCTTTACCTGTAATAGAAGCTCCTTGGAAATATTCATTCTTTGTAGATGTTACTTTTGATAACTATAAAGATTATCAAAAAGTGATTGCAATTATAGAAATAATGGCAGCAGAGTTTAAAGTATTAGGAACATATAAAAACGGAAGAAAATGATTCAACCAGCAGCAAGGTTAGAAACCGTACAAGAATACTATTTCTCTAAAAAGTTAAGAGAAGTTAGAGAATTGGCAGCAGCAGGAAAACCAATTATCAATATGGGAATTGGCAGTCCAGATTTACTGCCGCCAAGTAATGTGATAGAAGCAATTCAGCAAAGTTTTACTGATGCTGCTGCACATAAGTACCAGAGTTACCAAGGTTTACCAGAGTTGAGAAATGCAATTGCAGAATTTTATAAGCACAAGTTTCATGTAGCTGCGAATCCAGTAAATGAAATTTTGCCTTTAATGGGAAGTAAAGAAGGAATCATGCATATTTCGATGGCTTTTTTAAATGAAGGCGATCAAGTATTAATCCCGAATCCAGGCTATCCAACCTATACTTCGGTAACAAAATTAGTAGGAGCTGAACCTGTTTTTTATGAGTTAGATGAAAGCAATAATTGGCAACCAAATTTTGAAACATTCGAAGACCATGATTTATCAAAAGTAAAAATAATGTGGGTCAATTATCCACACATGCCAACAGGAACCAACGCGTTAAAAGAGACGTTTGAGAAATTGGTGTCCTTCGGAAAAAAGCATCAAATACTAATTGTAAATGACAATCCGTATAGTTTTATTTTAAATGACAATCCGCTAAGTATTTTACGGGTTGATGGCGCAAAAGACATTGCGTTAGAATTAAATTCTTTAAGTAAAACGTTTAATATGGCTGGCTGGCGTGTTGGAATGGTCTTAGGAAATGAAAACTTCATCAACCAGATATTAAAAGTAAAAAGCAATATGGATTCTGGAATGTTTTACGGAATTCAGAAAGGAGCTATTGAAGCTTTACACTTGTCTAATGGTTGGTTTGAGAGTCAGAATAAAGAATATGAAGAAAGAAGAAACTTGATTTTTAAAATCGCAGATAAGCTTGGTTGTGTTTATAATAAAAATTCAACTGGATTGTTTGTGTGGGCAAAGATTCCTGCAGGGAAAACATCCGAAGAAGTAACAGATGCTATTTTATATGATAAAGACATATTTATAACTCCGGGAACTGTTTTTGGGAGTCAGGGAGAAGGATACATACGGTTTTCATTGTGTGTGTCAAAAGAAGTAATTGAAGAAGCAATAAGCAGGTTTTAAAGATGAATGTATTTGTAATAGGAATTGGATTAATAGGAGGTAGCATGGTGTTAGATATAAAATCTAAGTATCCAGAGGCGACTATTTATGGAATTGACACCAATGAGAATCATTTGAGCAAAGCGTTAGAGTTAAATGTTATTGATCAAAAAGCAACATTTAGTGATTTAGAAAAAGCAGACATTGTGATTGTTTCAATTCCGGTTGATGTTCAACTAACTGAAATGCCAAAAGTATTAGATGCAGTTTCTGATGATACTTTGGTTTTTGACGTGGGGTCTACTAAAGAAGATATCTGTTTAGCTGTCAAAGACCATCCCAAGAGAAGAAATTATTTAGCAATGCACCCAATTGCAGGAACAGAGTTTTCTGGGCCAACTGCCGCACATTTAGGCTTGTTTTCAGAAAAGACAAACATTATTTGCGAAGTAGAAAAAACAGCATTTAAATTACAAGAGAAAGCCTTGGGTATTTTTGCTAAATTGGGGATGCGTATTCGTTATATGGATCCAAAATCGCATGATAAACATATAGCATACATGTCGCATTTATCGCATATAAGTTCTTTTATGTTAGGAAAAACAGTCATAGAAAAGGAGAAAAACGAACGTGATATTTTTGATATGGCTGGAAGCGGATTTGCTTCTACAGTGCGTTTGGCAAAAAGTTCACCTGCAATGTGGGCACCAATTTTTGAACAGAATAAAACCAATGTTATTAAAACGTTGGAAGAGTATATAAATAACCTTCAGCAATTTAAAGAGCTGATGACACAAAATGATTTTACCGAAATTTACAATGAAATGGAAAGTACAAATCACATCAAACAAATATTAAACGGCATAAAATAAAAAAGCCAAAACAAGTAAGAAAATGGAAAATACAAAAGAATTAAAAACATGGTTGGATGATATGAAGCTTGCGCATCCACTAGTAATAGCAGGGCCTTGTAGTGCAGAAACCGAAGAACAGGTTTTGAAAATTGCACACGAATTAAAAGATTCTGATGTAAATTATTTCCGCGCGGGAATATGGAAGCCAAGAACACGACCAGGAATGTTTGAGGGAGTTGGAGCTATTGGATTAAAATGGTTGCAAAAAGTAAAAGCAGAAACAGGAATGAAAACCTGTACAGAAGTTGCAAATGCTGCACATGTAAAGTTGGCAATAGAGCACGATGTTGATTTATTGTGGATTGGTGCACGCTCTACAGTGTCGCCTTTTATCATGCAAGAAATTGCAGATGCGTTAAAAGGAACAGATAAGATTGTGTTGGTGAAGAATCCTGTAAATCCAGATTTAGCATTGTGGTTAGGTGGGATTGAAAGATTGTATACAGCCGGCATTAAAAACCTTGGTGCAATTCATAGAGGGTTTTCTACTTATGAGAAATCGAAGTACAGAAATATTCCGGAATGGCAATTGGCAATTGAGTTTCAAAATAGGTTCCCAGATCTGCCATTAATTTGTGATCCTTCGCATATTACAGGGAAAAGAGATATGGTGTTTGATGTTTCTCAAACGGCATTAGATTTAAATTTTGATGGATTGATGATAGAAACGCATACAGATCCGGATAACGCTTGGTCTGACGCTGCTCAGCAAGTAACTCCAGATACATTGATTCAGATGATGGAAGATTTAAAGATTAGAAAAGTTACAGAAACCGATTCTGGTTATAGAGAGTCTTTAGATAATTTAAGAGCGCAAATTAATGTGGTTGATAGCCAGTTAATTGAAATGATGGGCAAAAGAATGAAGGTTGCTGATAAAATTGGTGTTCTAAAGAAAGACAAGAATGTGGCTGTATTGCAGTCTAGGCGTTGGAATGAGATTTTAGGAAACATGATTTTAGAAGGTGAAAGTAAAGGGCTGAGTGAAGAGTTTGTGCTGAAAATGTTCAAAGCAATTCACCAAGAATCAATCAATCATCAAGAAAAAATTATCAATGGATAATTAAAAAAGGCGACTCAATTGAGTCGCCTTTTTTAATATTCTTTACTTCGTATAAGGAATTCTTCTAGATAGTTTTCTCATTAAAATATTAATCAAATCCTGTGCATTAGAACCAAGACCTCCTTTAATTTTTTTAAGATAATTAACAACTACCTCATCATCAGTAGTGCTCATAAAATCTACATTCATAGTTGCGCTGTTTGTTGCGAACATACCTCCAGTTAAAACTGCTAAGCCAATAGCAGCACCATTTGACATAGGTTTTGATGTCTCATAAGTTCCCGTAATTACTGCTTCTACACCAAGTATTTCACCTAATTCACTAGGTAAATATTCATCGTAAGAATGAATGTCTATCCCCTTTTTTTTCAATAAAGCATTAGTCCTTTTAGGGTTTTGTACATCAACTAATAAAGTGCCTCTTTTTTTTCTTGTTAAAAACCATGAATACATAGCCTTTTGAATATCCATTGACTCTTTTCTCCCCATTTCTATTATTTGTTCTGGAGTGAAATCTTTTAATTGTTTAGGTCTAAGTTTTACTTGAACGCTTAAAGGCAGAATGGCAATTGTTTTAGTGTTTGCTACATACTTTTTTGCATCAGAATGGACATATAATTTTGTTTGTGCATTTGATACTGTAACACAAATTACAAGAGTTAATAAAGTAATTAATTTTTTCATAGATTTTTTTTTAAAATGAAAGACGAATATACACTTTTTACATGATTAATTGTTTACTTTGTATTCATGACGGGAATTGTATATAAATCTACAGGAAGTTGGTATTTAGTGAAGGCTGAAAGTGATACTTTTTATGAATGTAGAATTAAAGGAAAGTTTAGATTAAAAGGAATTAAAAGCACCAATCCAATTGCGGTTGGCGATGTGGTTGATTTTGAAATTGAATCTACAAATGATGTCGAAACTGGTGTGATACATTTAATACATGATCGAACAAATTACATCATCCGTAAATCGGTTAACTTATCTAAACAAACCCATATTATTGCTGCAAATGTTGATCTTGTTTTTTTGCTGATAACCATTAATAATCCACCAACTTTCACCACTTTTATTGATCGATTTTTAGTTACTGCAGAAGCCTATTCTGTTGATACTGTTTTAGTCTTTAATAAAATTGACTCTTACGAATTAGAAGAAAGAGCAGAGATTATGTATTTGAAAGATATCTATGAGAAAATTGGATATACATGTCTAGAGGTTTCGGCAACAGAAAATAAAAATGTTGACTTGGTAAAAGAAATGATGATCGGTAAAACAAGCATGTTTGTAGGTCATTCTGGAGTCGGAAAATCTACATTGGTAAATACCATAGAGCCAACGTTGGAGTTAAAGACAAAAGAAATCTCTAGTCAACATAAACAAGGAAAGCATACCACAACCTTTGCAGAAATGTTTGATTTAAGTTTTGATGCTAAAATAATTGATACTCCGGGAATCAAAGGGTTTGGAGTTGTTGATATGGATAAAGAGGAGGTTGATGATTATTTTCCTGAATTTTTAGCTGTAAAAAACGATTGTAAGTTTAATAACTGTCTACATGTAGAAGAACCAAAATGCGCGGTAAAGGATGCTGTTGAAGATGAAGAAATCTCCTATTCTCGTTATAAAAGTTACTTGCAGATTATAGCAGGAGAAGAAGAGCATTATAGAACAGATATTTGGGAAAACGAAGAATAAAATGAAAGCAGTAATTCAGAGAGTTAAATACGCAAGTGTTACGGTTGATGGAGTTAAAATTGCTAACATTGAACAAGGGCTGTTGCTTTTATTAGGTATTGCAGAAAGCGATTCTGAAGAAGATATTAGTTGGTTGTCAAAAAAAATAGCAAATCTCAGAATTTTTAATGATGAAAATGGAGTTATGAATACTTCATTAATTGATATTGATGGAGATGCCATCGTAGTAAGTCAATTTACATTACAAGCAAGCACAAAAAAGGGAAATAGACCCAGTTATATCAAAGCAGCCAAGCCGGAAATTGCAATTCCTTTGTATGAAGCATTTGTACAACAATTTGAAATAAATTTAGGGAGGAAAGTAGGAGCAGGAGAATTTGGAGCAGATATGAAAGTAGAACTTTTAAATGATGGTCCCGTTACAATTCTTATGGATACCTTAAATAAATGTTAAATAATTAAATATAGTTTCCATGGAAACTATATTTAATATATATTTGCTCTCAATTAAAAACTAATAAATACAAAAACATGAAGAAAATATTTTTTACAATAGCACTAGTTGCTTTAGTATTAGTGTCTTTTACGACATTAAACACTACTACTGAAGTAGTAAACACAATTGCAGATACTAACGAGGAGGTTTCTTTTGAAGGAAACGTGGATGTTGCAAATTCTGTATTGTACTGGAAGGGGTCTAAACCAACCGGAAGTCATAATGGAACTGTGAATTTGAAAGAAGGTTCTATGAAAGTGAAAAACGGTAAAATTAAAGAAGGAACTTTTATTATTGATATGTCTACCATTAAAGAAGATGGTGGAGGGAAAAGATTAGTAGGACATTTAATGAATGGCGACTTTTTTGATGTAAAAAAATACCCAACTGCAAAATTTGTTGTTACCAAAGTGAAAAAGAAAGATGGTAAACTTGCTGTTACTGGTGACTTAACAATTAAAAACATTACAAAAAGTATTACATTTTTAGCTAGTATTTCTGTGGATGGAGAAGTTGTAACTTTTAAGAGTGAAACATTTGAAGTAAATAGAGCAGATTTTAATGTAAAATATGGTTCAAAATCATTCTTTGATAATTTAAAAAATAAATTCATCAACGACATGATTGAGTTTTCTTTTGAAGTTAAAGGAACAAAATAGTAAGACTTAAGTTTTGCTTATTTGAAGCCGTAAATCTTTGTGATTTACGGCTTCTTTTGTTATATTAGCTTCATTAACAAAAGACTATGAAAACCCAAACCTCTAAAGCACTATTTTTTGTGCTTTTATTTGTTGTCCAAATAACATTTTCTCAAAAATTAGAATACCTCTCCTTATTAATTCCTAAAGAATTAAAAGAGAATGCGAATGCTGTAATAAGAAGCAATAAGACAATTATTGATGTTGATGCTACAGATTTAATGTATATAAATGTAGAAAGAGTAATAACAGTATTAAACAGGTTAGGAAACCGAAAAGTAGGAGCAGTTGTTGGTTATGATAACAACTCTAAAATAATGAAACTTTCTGCAAGAATTTACAATGCATTTGGGAAAGAGATAAAAAAAGTAAACAAGAGTAAATTTATTGATGTAAGCGCAGTTAGCGGAGGAACATTGTATTCGGATTCTAGAGTGAAATATTTAGACTACACACCAATATCTTATCCATATACCGTAAAATTAGAATATCAATTAAAGACTTCATCAACAGGGTTTTTGCCAAATTGGAATCCTTTGGAAGGGTATCTTCTTAGTGTAGAAAACAGTTCATACATTTTAAACCTTAAGTCTGGAAGTGCCCGAGTAAAAGAAATAAACTTTGAAGGTTATGAAGTAGAAAAATCAAATTCTACAAATCAAATTTCTTATAAAGCTAAAAATATTTTTGCGATAAAAAATGAAGCTTTAAGTCCAGTGTTGTCAGATTATGCTCCAAAAGCCTTGGTGGCATTAAATAATTTCAAAACAGACGGAGTAAGCGGGTTTTATACCAATTGGAAAGAGTTTGGGTTATGGATGAATAATTCGCTTTTAGTTGGAAGAAATATAATAGACGGAGCAACAAAGACAAAAGTACTAGAGTTAGTTGAAGGTATAGAAGATCCAATAGAAAAAGCAAAAGTTGTCTATAAATTTATGCAAGAAAAAACACGTTATATAAGTGTGCAAGTTGGTATTGGTGGTATTCAGCCAATATCTGCAAATGAAGTAGATAATGTGGGTTATGGAGATTGTAAAGGATTGACAAATTATACAAAAGCATTACTAGACATAGCAGGAGTTACATCTTATTATTCGCATATTGAAGCGAATAGTAATGAACCTGTTTCTTTCGAAAAAGATTTTGCTTCTTTAGAACAAGGGAATCACGTTATCTTAAATATTCCAACTAAAGGAAATGATATTTGGTTAGAATGTACAAGTCAAATTACTCCATTTGGTTTTTTAGGAGATTTTACTGATGATAGAGATGCTTTAGTTATCACTCCAGAAGGAGGAATTATAAAACGAACAACTTCTTATAAAAACGAACAAAATTTACAACTTACAAAGGCTGATATTGTTTTAGATGAAAATGGAAACTTGAAAGCTGGAATTGAAGTGCAATCTCAAGGAATTCAATATGATTCGAAATACTTTTTAGGTACATACAATGTAAATGATCAAGAAAACTATTATAAATCTAGCATTTGGATGTATAATAACAACATGTCTTTTGATAAGATAGAATTGGTAAATGATAAAGATAAAGTAGCGTTTATAGAAAAAATTACTACCTCAATAAAAGAGTATGCCACAGAGAGTTCTGGAAAATTGCTGTTTAGAGTAAATGTATTTAACAGAAATGGAAATATCCCAAAACGGTATAGAAAAAGAAAGTTGCCATTAAAAATAAATAGAGGATTTAAAGATGTAGATGAGTTTGTTATATCTCTTCCAGAAGGATATAAAGTAGATGGCGATTTATTTGCGGAGAGAAAGATTGAAAATAAATTTGGAATGTATCAGATCTCTGTAGAACAATTAGAAGGGAACAAATTAAAATACAACAGAACGCTTTTAGTAAAAGAAGGAAGCTATCCAAAGGAAGATTATAAAAAATATAGAGACTTTAGAAAAAAAGTGTCTAGAAATGATAATATTAGAATTGCAATAACTAACCAATAACTACCTGCATATGAAAAGAATACTATTAATTGCATTGTTATGCAGTATGACTACTGTTGTAACTGCGCAAGATTTTAAATTCGGAAAAGTTTCAAAACAAGAACTAGAAGAAAAAGTACATCCATTAGACTCAACTGCAAAAGCTGCTTTTTTGTTTAAGAAAAAGAATATTTATTATGAATATGATGGAGATAGAGGATGGAGCTTAGTAACAGAGGTTCATGAAAGAATTAAATTGTATTCTAAAGAAGATGTAAAAGCTGCAACTAAAGTAATTAGGTTGTATGAAAGTGGAGGTGTACAAGAAAAAATGTCATCACTAAAGGCCTATACTTATAATTTAGAAGGCGGAAAAATAAAAAAACACAAACTAAATAAAAAGCAAATTTTCAAAGAATCATCAACTAAAAACTGGAAGAAAGAAATTTTCACCATGCCTAATTTGCAAAATGGTTCTGTTGTAGAATGGTCTTATAGAAAAAAATCACCCTTTTATCATTTTATTGATGACATCTCTTTTCAACATCGTTTTCCTATTAATAAATTAGATGTTAGAATACGGATTCCTCAATATTTTGCCTTCAAGAAACATTATAAAGGGTATTTACAGTTCTATTTTGAAGAAGGGAGAAAAAATAGAAATATAAATTATTCATACCGAGCACAAGATAATCAAACTGTAGGTGCTGTAACTGCATCTTCTACAAGGCATAATGAAAGAGTTGATATGACTGAGCAAGTTTCACAACTTCATAAAGAAAATATCCCAGCTATAAAGCTTGATGAACCCTATATTTCTGGTGTGCAAAATTATATAGGAGGAGTAACTTTTGAATTAAATATGACCAAATTCCCCAATCAAAGACCAAAGTATCATACGACTACTTGGGAAGACGTTGTGAAAAATGTGTACAAATCATCTAGGTTTGGTGGTGAGTTGTCAAAAAGAAATTATTTTAAAGATGATTTGCAAAATATATTAAAAACAGCAACTACTAATGTTCAAAAAATTGGAGCCATTTTTCAGTTTGTAAAATCTAAAGTAAAATGGAATGGTATTTACGGTGTATATACTGAGCATGGCGTAAAGAAAGCTTATAAAGATGGAGTAGGTAATGTTGCAGATATTAATTTTATCTTGGTGTCAATGTTAAGAGAATCTGGTTTGGATGCAAATCCGGTATTAGTTAGTACCAGAAATAATGTTAGTGGCGTATTAAATGTACCAACAATTAATGGGTTTAATTATGTGGTAGCAACTATTCTTATTGGTAATACATACGTAGTTTTAGACGCTACAGAGGCGTATGGTGAACCAAATGTTTTACCACTACGTGCAGTAACAAGGCAAGGTAGAGTTGTTATGAAAGGAGGGGTATCGTCTTGGTTAGATCTAACGCCAAATAAACTATCTCTAGATGAGAGTAATTTGTATGTGAATTTTGATGCAGATTTTAATGCAAAAGGAATGTTAAGAACGAGAAATACCAACCTTTTAGCGTTGAACTTTAGAAAAAGTAAAAACCATTTAAAAGATGAGGAATTGATTGGGAAGCTTGAAGACAAGTATAAAATTGAAATAGATGATTATAAAGTTGTAAATAAAGCTATTCTAGGTAAGCCAGTATCACAAAACATAAAGTTTGTTGGAGATGAAATGCTCGAGGTTATAAATAACAAGGTTTATATATCTCCTTTATTATTTTTAACAAAAGCGGTAAACCCTTTTAAATTAGTAGATAGAAAGTTTCCTGTAGATTTTGGAGTGCCTTTTAAAGAAAAAAACACTGTATCAATACAAATTCCAGAAGGATATAAGGTAGAAACTTTGCCTGAGTCAGCTGCAGTTAGTATCAGCGATAATATGGCAGTTTTTAGATATAAAATTGTGTCTAAAGGCAAAAAGATTAATGTGATTTCTCAGTTGCAAATTAATTCTCCTGTAATTACTCCTGAGTTTTACAAAGAATTGAAAGAGTTTTACAATCTAATGGTTAAAAAACAATTAGAGAAAATTGTCTTAGTAAAGTAATAGCATTAAAATCCCAAAACGAAAGTTTTGGGATTTTTTATATAGTAATAGCAGTAGAATTTTTTACTTCACCAATCATAAAAATACTATGTGTACTACCAATATGTTTAATCGCTGTTAATTTGGTAATCATAAAATCTCTATACGACTCCATGTCTTCTACATAGATTTTTAAAATATAATCATAATCTCCACTTACATGAAAACATTCTGCAACTTCTGGAAGTTTTAAGACATCTTTTTCAAAATTAGTTACATATTCTTTAGAGTGTTGAGTCAATTTAATATGGCAAAAAACTAAAAACGATTTTCCAACTTTATTTTTATTAATAATGGCTACATATTGCTTAATAACGTTCTCTTTTTCTAATTTTTTGACACGTTCATAAACAGCAGTAACAGATAAATTTAACTGTAAAGAAAGCTGTTTGGTGGTTTGTTTACTGTCGTTTTGTAATAAGTTGATGAGCTTTTTGTCAATTGTGTCTAGTCGCATCTGAAAAAAATTCTATTCGATCAATAGATTCTGAATAATTAATTAAAAATAACCTAAATAAAGAGTCAAATATAGATAATAAAACTATATTATAGGTGAGTGATTGATTAATAATCTATTATATTGTTATTTCGTGAGATAAAAATGAACTAAAATGAAATTCAAGCCAGCAAATAATATTCAAGATTTACAATATTTCGGAGAATTTGGAGGAGTAAATCCATCAATCTCAGATTCATCAACCTATACGTTTTTATCAGCAAAAACAATGTTCGATAGTTTTGAAGGTAACGCAGATGGATGTTATTTATATTCTCGTCATACATCACCAAGTAATTTATATTTAGGAGAGGCGCTAGCGGCAATGGAAGGGACTGAAACTGCGAATGTAGCAGGTTCTGGAATGGGGGCAATTACACCAACATTATTGCAATTGTGTGGTAATGGAGATCATATTGTTTCAAGTAGAACCATTTATGGAGGTACTTATGCGTTTTTGAAAAATTTTACACCAAGATTGGGTATTCAAACATCATTTGTAGATATTACAAAACTAGATGTAGTTGAAGCAGCCATTGCTAAAAACACAAAAGTATTGTATTGTGAGTCGGTAAGTAACCCACTATTAGAAGTAGCAGATATTAAAGGCTTATCCGCTTTAGCGAAAAAATATAATTTAAAATTAGTGGTTGATAATACATTCTCACCTTTATCAATATCACCTGCACAATTAGGAGCAGATGTAGTAATACATAGTTTAACAAAATTCATCAATGGATCTTCAGATACCATGGGAGGCGTAGTTTGTGGAACTGCAGAATTTGTAAATTCATTAAAAAGTGTGATTGACGGAGCGAGCATGTTATTAGGAGCTTCTATGGATAGTTTGCGTTCTTCATCAATTTTGAAAAACATGAGAACACTACATATCAGAATGAAACAGCACAGTAAAAATGCAGCATTTTTAGCAGAGAAATTTGAAGCTGATGGATTAAAACCAGTGTACCCAGGATTAACATCACATCCTTCACATAAAATATTTACGGCAATGATGAATGTAGAATATGGTTATGGAGGAATGTTGACAATAGACACTGGTTCTTTAGATAAAGCAAATGCATTGATGGAATTAATGCAAGAAAAAAATTTAGGATATTTAGCAGTGAGTTTAGGGTTTTATAAAACATTATTTTCTGCTCCAGGGACATCAACTTCTTCAGAAATTCCAGAAGATGAACAAAAAGAAATGGGATTAACTGATGGCTTAATTCGTTTTTCTATTGGTTTAGATGATGATATAGAAAGAACATACAACATGATGAATGACTGTATGAAAGAAGTGGGAGTGTTATAGGTTAGATTCCTTTAATACGATTCCAAAAACGACTAATAAAGTCTTTTGGAGGGCTAAAATTTCTTGAGGGTTTCGTTTCAAAACGAGGCCCTTTTTTTACAATCTCAAAATTCATCATGGCCTCAATAGAATCATTAGAAGTAGACATTACGTACCGTAAATCATTATAAATAACTCGGGAAGGGTTTTCTTTCTTTTCAACCAAATAATAATGGTCACTAAACCAAGCTAATCTTGCTAAGTCTGGTTGGCTCATACTTAATAATGATGTATTTTTTGGTATAGAAATAATATTATCAGCTGTTGAGCTTTTGTCAAATAAAGAATAATAGGCTAGTTTATATTCAGTTTCAGTTTCTGCAATTCCATACCACAACATATTATTTAAAATTGTTGGTTGGGTTCTAAACCTTACATATGAAATATCAGCTTTTTCAAATGATTTTTTAAAAACGGAGTCGATATAGATTTTATTTCCAATCGTAAAAAGCATGTAAAAAGAACTGATGTATATTCCGGCTTTTGTCCATTTCTTTCTTTTCGGGTTTGTACGTTTAAAAAATAGAACAACCACCATACAAATTAAAAAGGGCAATGTATAAGTTGGATCGGCAACAGAGATATTATTAAAAGCAACTCTATAATCAGAAAAAGGGAGGAATAATTGAGTTCCGTAAGGCGTAAAACTATCTAAAATAGGATGTGTGAAAATGGATAAAAAGAACAACCATGTCCAATCTTTTTGAGTAGTTGTATTAAAACGATTTCCAGAATTGTAAAGTTTAAAAATAAGCCACCCAAGAATAAAGGAAGCGATAAAAGGAAAAAAGAGCGAGTGCATAAATCCTCTATGAAAAACGAGTAGATCAATTGAGTTTGAGTGAAAAAGACGACCAATGAATACATCTAAATCAGGAATTGTTCCACCAATTGCTCCAAAAAGTAATGCTTTATTTCCTATCTTTTTACCAAGTGCAATTTCTCCACAAGCAGCACCTAAAACAATCTGAGTTAATGAATCCATAGCCGCAAATATACCAAAGAATTTGATTTGCATACAACTGCTTAAAATCGTAACATTACACCACTTAAATTTTAGATACATGGAAAGCCAAAATATTACGCCTACTCAGCCTCAAGATGATCCAATAATTGAAAATAAAGAATTGAACATTTGGGAAGCATTAATTCCGATTTTTGTTTTAGTAGGAATGTTATTTTATAATGTGTTTTTTGTGTATGGAGATGATGCATTGAGTGGTAGTAATCAATTTATTTTATTAATGGGAGCTGCTGTTGCTGCAATTGTTGGTTTTAGGAATAAGGTTACTTACAAACAAATGATGGAGGAAGTTGCAGTAAATGTAAAATCTACAACAGGTGCTTTATTAATTTTATTAATGGTAGGTTCTTTAGCGGGAACTTGGTTAATTAGTGGAGTGATACCATCTATGATTTATTATGGATTACAAATTTTAAACCCAACGATATTTTTAGCGGCATCGGTTATTATTTGTGCAATTATTTCAATTGCTACAGGTAGTTCTTGGACAACTTCTGCAACTGTTGGAATTGCGTTGGTTGGTATTGGTAATACACTTGGTATTTCTGCCGGAATGACTGCAGGGGCGGTTTTATCTGGAGCTTATTTTGGAGATAAATTATCACCGCTTTCAGATACTACAAACTTAGCACCAACGATGGCTGGTGGAGAATTGTTTGCACATATAAAATACATGACACTTACAACAATACCAACAATTTTGGTTACACTAGTTGTTTTCATCATCATAGGTTTAACTATTGATACAACAGGGTCACCAGATATTACAGATCAATTAGTCGCGATAGACGGAGCTTTTAATATTTCGCCTTGGTTATTTCTTGTACCTGGTGTTGTGATTATTATGATTATTAAAAAAACCCAACCTTTAGTCGCTTTATTAGTAGGTACATTGCTAGGTGGAGTTGTTGCAATAATTGCCCAGCCAGATATTGTTGCTAAAGTTGCAGGTGCAGATTCGTTAACGTTTAACTCTGCTTATAAGGGTGTAATGAATGCAATGACTGTTAACTCTTCTGTAGAAACGTCAAGTGTAGAATTAAACGATTTATTTACTGCTAAAGGAATGAGTGGAATGCTCGGAACTATTTGGTTAATTATTTGCGCAATGGTTTTTGGAGGTGTGATGGACGCAATTGGTGCTTTGGCAAGAATTAGTAAAGCGTTGTTAAGTTTAGCTTCTTCTGTCTTCGGATTATTTGCAAGTACAGTTGCTAGTTGTTTAGCATTAAATGTTACAGCTTCTGATCAGTATTTAGCTATTGTTGTTCCTGGAAAAATGTTTAAAAAAGCCTATGAAGAAAAAGGTTTAGCGCCAGAAAATTTAAGTAGAACATTAGAAGATGCAGGAACAGTTACTTCAGTGTTAATTCCATGGAATACCTGTGGAGCGTATCAATCTGGAGTTTTAGGAGTTGGAGTATCTGAATATTTCTTCTTTGCAATATTTAACTGGTTAAGCCCGATAATGACCTTGATATTTGCTGCCTTTAACATCAAGATTAAGCAATTAGTAAAAAAATAATAAAAACTTTATTTATATTTAAACCTCGTAAAATTTACGAGGTTTTTTTATTTTAGAATATGATTGTTCCCGCAACACCTTCCGATGCAAAAGTCTTAACAGAAATAGCTCTAGAATCTAAAGCATATTGGGGTTATACAAAAGAACAAATAGAGAGTTGGACAGAAGACTTAACAATACTACCGGAAACTTTTGACTCTTGGAGAGGTTCAAAATTTATGATTGATGAGGAGATTGCAGGTTTTTACCTTTTGAATAGAGTAAATGTTAGAACTTGTAATTTAGAATTTCTATTTGTCAAACCAAAATTTATTGGAAAGAAGATCGGTAAGCAATTAATAGAACATGTTATTGTAAGTTGTAGAACCAATAGTTGTGAGGTCTTAAATGTGCTGTCAGACCCAAATGCAGAGAGTTTTTATGCAAAACATGGATTCAAAACTATGTGTCAAACAGAAAGTTCTATTCCAGGACGTTTTTTGCCAGAAATGGAAATAGCTTTTCCAGAAAATAGGTAGTTATTTCTTCTTTGTGATTATCAGAACAGAAGAAATGATAAGTAGTAACCAAGGAGAACCGTGTAAGAAAACATCAAACCAATCCATAGGTTGCATGGTGTGTTCTCCAGAAAAAGCATTTCCTCCTAAAATCCATTGAATTTTACCCCAAATATGTGGCGGATTAAAAGGAGCTAACCCTAGTGTTAAACTTGCAAGTAAAAACAGTTTCCAGTTTTTTCGTAGGATGTTTTTCATAATTTAAATAAACCAATTCCATACCAATCCAAAACGAATTACAAAATCTCTGTATGGATGATTAGGAGCAGAGAAATAGTTCTTCTTTAAGAAATTAGAACTCAAATTGTCGGCCTTTAAATAAATGCGAGTTCTTCTAATTTGTGCATTGATAAATACATCAAAAGTGGGATAACCAATCTCCGTAGTATTCTGAATTCTAAACTCATTTAATAATGGATTAAATGCATTCGCTTTGTATTTAGAAAAGTACTTAAAAGTAATTCCTGTTTGTAAAAATAACGGATCACCTTCAAATAAAAAATCAGAATAATAGAATGTATTTCTTGTGACCAAACTAGGTACTCTAAAAACATCTTGACCACTACTTACTTGTTGAAAAAGAACGGTGTTGTTCAATGCGAATTTTCCAAACTTAAATTCATTACTTGCTTTTACTTTTAAATAAGTAACATTTTCTCCTGATTGTTTAGGTTTAGAATCCTCATCAAAATAGGTGTAGTTTTCTATATTGCTAAGAGAAGCTTTGGCGTTAATCCATTTGGTGTTAATTCCAAAAGAAATATTTCTAGTATTTATGTTTTTGAAAGTATCGTTTTGCCAATTGTAATCGTCGTAGGCGCTTTGATATAAGGTGGTATTAAAGTTTGGCGATTTCGAATTGATAGAGATACTTCCTTTTAGAGTATATAAACTATCTTTTTTATAAATCGCTTCACTATAGAGATTGCTTCCAGAAACCCTACCAGAGCCTGGAGTAATACTTACATCAGAATTTAATTGAAAGTTTTTAATTTTAGCATACCAATTTCCTCCAAAAGAAAAAGCTGAACCTTTAATTTTGGGTGTAGAAACAGCATTAAGAGTTGTGTTTACTATAGAGTCATAACCGTAATTGTAGCTTGTAAGATCTGTTTTTACTCTAAACGTTCCTAAAATATATTTTGAGTTAAATTCTAGAAAGAATTGATTGTTTATGTATTTGTTTTCAACTTCATCAATAAAATTTGAGTTTACACTTGTGTTTCCATAAACAGACGTATTTAATGTTGATTGAGTAAATTCGTATGTTTTTATTTCGTGCGTAAATCCATGTCCAACTTTTAAGTTGGAGAAATTTTGTTGCGTACTATCTTTGCTAGAAAACAATTTATAATCGTGTTCTAGATAAAAACGATTTCCTTGTAATTTAGTTTCTGTTCCTTCTAAATTCACATCTAATCTTCCTCGGTCAGAAAAATTTGGATCATCACTCATAAATAGATCCAGAGAAGTTGGAGTTAAACCTCCATTTTCTTCATTTGTTAAATCTTGAGTAATAATATGAGCCCTTAAAAAATACCTATTGTTTTCAGTATTGTAGCTAAAAAGTGATCTGAAATTTCCGTGAGAAGCTAAAGAATTTCTATAATTTCCTAAAGAGCGCAATCCTTTGTAGGCAATTGCAACGTTTAATCTTTTAGAAAAATTTAAGGTAAATAAACTTTCTAAAACTTGACCTTGTTGTAAGCCTGTTCTGTATAAAATCTCTGTAGTTGGCGTTGGAACTTCGTAATAGTCTATATCTTCTTTAGTGAGGTAATTAAAATGCTTGGCATTCATACCTATTGATGGTAACCTAGATTGATTGCTGAAATTATATCCTAATCGATTAAAAGTTTGCCCTTGATTATGAAATGCCAGCAATTCAAAATTATCTTTACGTAAAAAGTTGTTTTTGTATTCTTTTAAAATAGTTAAGGTAGTGTCAATATAAGTTGTGTCTTTTAGAAAAGAAATAATTTTGTAATCTGTGTATTTTGTTTTACCACTTAATTTAATAATGGTGGTTTCTTTATTTAAAAAAGTAGAATCTACTTGATTGTAGCTGTTAATTCCATTGATAGGATTCACCTGAGAATGCAAAAACTGATTGCTAAAAAGCAATGCTATTATGACAATAAAAAAACTGTTTTTCATCTAAAACGATTAATTCAACAAATGTAAAATATTTAAACGGAATTAAATATGAATAATTTCTTCTAAAACTGTTTATTTGTAGTGATGTTAAAAATAAATTATAGCGGAGCTATTTTAGAAGCAGGAACCGATGAAGCTGGTAGAGGTTGTTTGTGCGGGCCAGTAGTTGCTGCTGCGGTAATTTTACCAGCAGATTTTGAACATCCTTTATTAAATGATTCTAAGCAATTAACTGAGAAACAGCGCAACGAATTAAGACCATTTATAGAAGAAAATGCTTTGTGTTTCGGTGTTTCTTTTGTTGATGAAAAGGAGGTTGATAAAATAAATGTATTGCAAGCTTCTATTACTGGAATGCATCGTTCTATTGAGCAATTAGATCCACTACCAGAATATATTATTGTCGATGGGAATAAGTTCAAACCATTTAAAGAGATTCCGCATACAACTATTGTAAAAGGTGATGCAAAATTTTTAAGTATTGCTGCTGCTTCTGTATTAGCAAAAACATATCGAGATGAATTTATGGAGAAAATTCATCAAGAATTCCCAATGTATAATTGGAAACAAAACAAAGGATATCCAACCAAACAGCATAGGAATGCTATAAGAGAATTTGGAATCACAACATATCATAGAAAAACATTTCGATTGCTGCCCGACCAATTAAAATTGGATATATAATGTCATTCTGAGTAAAGCGAAGAATCTTATAGAAATTACCTCAATTTTCAAAAAACTTCAACTATTTTAGCGACTCCAATTTTTAGATGATGATTAAAAGAACACGAGCAGAAATTACCAAATGCATAATTCATAAAGTAGCTAATAAATACAATAGCGGACAGAACTCTTTTTCTGAAGCAGCAATTCGTTTTGATGAAGAGAGCTATAATTTAATGGTACCTTTTTTATTAAAGCCATTTGGAAACTTAACGCAGAGTTTTCGTTTTAGCCATCATGCAGATATTCGTTTAAATGAAATGAATAATTATGCAACCAACGTTTTTAAAGATGAAGAAACGTTTATAGAAAATTCTAAAAATATTGTCAATCATTTATATGAGCAATCAAATTCTGCTCAAATTAAAAAAGGAGATGTTATTGTCGTATTGATTGAAGGAATTGAGTATCAAGATATATTAACAGAAGCGATTGGCGTTTTTAAGGTTGAAAACAAACTCGATTTTTTTCAAACCTATCTAGATGCTGATAGTTTTGATGTTGCTGTTCAACAAGGAATCAGTACTAAAAAAATAGACAAAGGTTGTCTAATTTTAAACACCACAGATACTGAAGGGACAGTTGTGTTGAGTGTAGATAATAATCAATACGATGCGCAATATTGGATTAAGAATTTTTTATCTGTAAAATATGCCGATGATAGAAATCAACATACACAAAGTTATTTAGAATTGTGTAAAGAGTTTTCTGAAGAAATTATTAAACCCGAATTTGGAAAGCAAGAACAGAGTCAGTTTTTAGCAAATACAGTAGACTTTTTTAAAGAAAATGAATCTGTAGATTATCATGCATTTAAAGAAGAAATGTTTGAAGAAGAGAAGCAAAAAGATATGTTTGAAGATTATAAAAAGCATTTCGAAACGCTAAACGATGTCTTGATTCGTAATAATTTTGAAGTGTCTGATGTGGTCTTAAAAAAGGAGAAGAAAAAAATTAAAAGCATCATTAAATTAGATACCAATATCGAAATTAAATTAGACGTAGATGCGCCAGATGCTGCTTCAGAATATTTAGAAAGAGGGTATGATGAAGAAAAGAAAATGAAGTTTTATAAAGTGTATTTCAACGAAGAGAAATAAAATGAATGTCATTCTTGCGAAAGCAGGAATCTTATTTATTGTCATTTCGAGCGCAGTCGAGAAATCTTTTAAATTAGGAACTCATCAACCTCAAATAAAACCTTAAAGTGTTTTAGAATTTTTTCTTGTACTTCTTCTAATGGAACTTTTCTGCCCAATTCAACTTCCATAGAAGCAACAGCTTTTCCTCTAATTCCACACGGAATAATATTATCGAAATAACCTAAGTTAGGTGAAACATTTAATGCAAAACCGTGCATGGTTACCCAACGACTAGATCTAATTCCCATTGCACATATTTTACGAGCAAAAGGAGTTCCAACATCTATCCAGACACCGGTTTCTCCATCACTACGTTCACCTTTAATCCCATATTCCGCAAGTGTTAGAATTATAACATCTTCCAGAAAACGTAAATATTTATGAATATCTGTAAAGAAATTCTCTAAGTCTAAAATTGGATACCCAACTATCTGCCCAGGTCCGTGATAAGTAATATCTCCGCCGCGATTAATCTTGTAAAAAGTAGCACCTTTTTCTTTTAGTTGCTTTTCATTTAATAGTAGATTAGAAAAATCGCCACTTTTTCCTAATGTATACACGTGTGGGTGCTCTACAAAAAGAAAATAATTTTTTGTTAACTGGTTTTTATCATTCCTTCTATTGTCAATTTTCACATCAACAATTTCTTGCAATAGTTCAGTTTGATAATCCCAAGTTTCTTGGTAATCTTTAGAGCCTAAGTTTTTGAGTAGTATGTTTTTATTCATAATTCTAGGTTACAAAGGTAATTATTTAATTATATTTGTTAGGGTTATTTACTATTAGTCCTCTAATAATTTTAGGTATGAAAAAACACAAGTTACTGTCAATACTATTGCTGTTTTTAGTTTCTAGTTCTTTGTTCTCGCAAGGTATTTGGAAAAAACGTCAAAACAAATCCAACATCATCTTACAAGAATTAGAATACAGAGCGTCTAAGCCAACATCATTTGAGTTGTATACCTTAGACAATCTTTTAATTACCCAGAAACTAAAAAAATCTACTATAGAACAGAATATAATTGAATTACCAACACCATTAGGTTTACAGCGATTCAAAATAAATGAAGCTTCTGTTTTGTCTGATGAATTGGCGGCAAAACACCCTTCAATTAAAGCTTATGTTGGAGTAGGGATAGATGATCCAACAGCAAGAGTTCGTTTTAGTAAATCTCAAGTTGGTTTGCATGCAATGATTACTTCAGGTAAGTATCCAATGTATCTGATTGACCCGTATACAAAAGATAAGAATACCGCAATTGCTTACTATAAAAAGAATTCTCTTAAAAGTAAATTTGAATGTCTGGTAGAAGAAAGTGTTGCTCCAGTAAGAGAATTACAAAAAACTTCAAATGCTAGTGATGGAAAATTAAGAACTTATAAGTTGGCATTGATTGCTACGGGAGCGTATTCTCAATTTCATCTAACGAATCAAGGAGTTGGAGCTGGAGAAACAGATGCAACAAAAAAAGCCGCTGTTTTGGCAGCATTAAATACCACAATGACAAGGATAAATGGTGTTTTTGAAAGAGATTTAAGTATAACCATGCAATTGGTTTCGAATAATGAGAATTTAATTTTTTTAGATGCTGGAACAGATGGGTTAACGGATGGAGATGTATCTGCATTGTTATCTGAATCTCAAGTCAAGTGTGATGCTATTATTGGTGATGCTAATTACGATATTGGCCATGCTTTTGGGAAAAATAGTAATGCTGGTGGATTGGCAGCATTTGAAGTAGTGTGTTCAACATCAGAGAAAGCAGAAGGAGCTTCTGTTTTAGATTCTCCGATTGGAGATGGTTTTGATATTGATGTGGTTGCCCATGAAATGGGACATCAATTTGGAGCAAATCATACTTTTAATAGTTCATGTAATGATAATAGAAATAGTGCGACTGCAATTGAAGTAGGTAGTGGAACAACAATTATGGCCTATGCAGGTTGGTGTGCTCCTAATGTTCAAAATAATAGTGATGCCTTTTTTCATGCGGTGAGTATTGCAGAAATGTGGAGTTTTATTACCTCTACAACTTGTGCTGTAGAAACAGTAACAAACAATGCAACTCCAATCGCAAACGCAGGAAATAATTATACAATTCCTAACTCTACACCCTTTGTTTTAAAAGGGTCTGCAACAGATGCAGATACAGGAAATTCATTAACGTATAGTTGGGAGCAAACGGATAATGCAATTGCAACTATGCCACCTGTAGCTACAAATACATTGGGGCCAATGTTTAGATCACTTTCGCCATTAGCTTCTGCAGATAGATATATGCCGGCTATTGAAACTGTTTTAGCAGGGAATACTTCTACTACTTGGGAGGTGGTTCCGTCTGTAGCAAGAAATATGAATTTTGCGTTAACAGTTAGAGACAATGTAGTTAATGGAGCCGCAACACATAGAGATAATATGGTTATTACAGTAAATGGAGCATCCGGTCCTTTTGTGGTAACCTCACAAACTACATCTACTACTTTACAAGGAAATTCTACACAAACTATTACCTGGGATGTGGCTAATACTACAGCTGCTCCAGTAAGTAGTGCAAACGTAAATATTTTATTGTCTACCGATGGTGGTTTGACTTACCCTCATACGTTAGTATCAAATACTCCAAATGATGGAACAGAAGAAGTTTCTTTAAATAATGTAACTACAAGTTTAGCTAGAATAATGGTTGAAGCAGCTGATAATATCTTTTATGCGGTAAATACTACAAATTTCTCTATTGATAAAGTCGCTGGAGTTGATGATGAATTCTTTTCGGATTTTAATGTATATCCAAATCCAACAAATGGAAAAATTACGGTGAGTTTTGTTGTTGTTTCTTCTGATGATGTTATCATAAAATTATTTGATATTAGAGGAAGAGAAGTAGATCAAAAAGTATATCAAGTTTCCTCTACTCAGTTTCAAAAAGAGTTAAACTATCAATCTATTGCGAAAGGATTGTATATCTTAAAAGTTGAAAATGGGCAACATAGAATTTCTAAAAAAATCTTGATTGTTCTAAAAAAATCTTGATTGATTAATTGCTAGAGTACGCAAACTAAAAGATATATTTGTCCGTTATCATTTTAAATTCAATCTACTTTAATTCATGTCAATAGAAGTTTCTTCAGTTACTAAAGTATACGGTTCTCAAAAAGCATTGAACAATCTTAGTTTTTCGATTGATAAAGGTTCTGTTGTTGGGTTTTTAGGCCCAAATGGAGCCGGAAAATCTACCATGATGAAAATTTTAACTGGCTATATAAACCCTTCAGAAGGAGAAGTTTTTGTAAACGGAATAAACATCTTAGAAAACCCAATTGAAGCACAAAAAAGTATTGGTTATTTGCCAGAACATAACCCGTTATATGCAGACATGTATGTAAAAGAATATTTACAGTTTCAGGCAGCTATTTACAAGGTTGATAAAAGCAGTATTGATGCAATCATTAAAAAGGTAGGGTTAACACCAGAGGCACATAAAAAAGTAGGTCAATTATCAAAAGGATATCAGCAGAGAGTTGGTTTATCAGCTGCATTGCTGCACAATCCAGAGGTGTTAATTTTAGATGAGCCAACTACAGGTTTGGATCCAAATCAATTGGTAGAAATTAGAGCACTAATTAAAGAAATTGGAAGAGATAAAACAGTCTTGTTTTCTACACACATTATGCAAGAAGTAGAAGCGGTTTGTGATCGAGTTATCATCATTAAGAAAGGTGAAATAGTAGTAGATAAAAAGCTTAATGACATTAGAATTAATCAAAGTCA
>MAAC01009655.1_pt1 | contig 32466 bp, 21 predicted proteins | sample 1115981 | NCBI WGS metagenome assembly MAAC01 (sample SAMN04961126, study PRJNA320927) | seawater metagenome | isolation source: sample BD02T64 sea water enriched with oil for 64 days | place: USA:Gulf of Mexico | collected 2013-07-27 | reverse complement strand
ATCTTTTTTGCACCACGCACGGTGTCTATCAATGACTTGATCGCAGAAACCCTGGGTGGCCTTGGGGGCATTGCCTTGTGGCTGTTTGGGCGGCATCGTTTGTTACATTTATGGCAGTCGTTTGAGCGGGGAGGGCAACAGTCCATTGTTGCGATGCTCAGTGTTTATGGGCTGTTTTATTTTGCCCAGTCGCTATTTCCCTTTGATGTTGTGGTTTCCCTCGACGAGTTGAAGTGGAAGCTGAGTTCAGACCATTACGCACTATTACTCGCGGGCGATGGGTCTTCTCTATTTCGTGCGCTGGCACGTTTGCTGGGTGAGGTGGTGGCTATTATGCCGCTGGGCATATTAGCGGCGTTGGCTTATGCGGGTTGGGGGCAGAGCGATAGGGGCAGCTTGCGCAGGGTGCTTATTGTTGGCCTCGTGCTGGGAGGCTGTTTGGAGTTAGCACAGTTTTTTATGGCCTCGGGGGTGAGTCAGGGCTTGTCGGTGCTGATGCGAGCCGGTGGTCTGGTGCTGGGTGTTCTACTAGGGCAAGGTTTGAAAAGCGGCGGAATCGATTTTTTGGCGCGCTTTATTCGCCAGCTCACACCGTTGCTATGCCTGCCTTATGTGCTAGCACTAGCGGCGTTAGCGGGCTGGTTTAACGAGGCCTGGTATCCGCTGTCTCTGTTCACCGCCAGTTTGGCCGAAGTGCGGGTGATGCCCTTTTACTACCATTATTATTCGACCGAGCCCCAGGCCATGGCGAGCCTGTTGGCGAATATGGCGATGTATATGCCGGTGGGCTTGGCCATTTGGGCGGGGGCTGTACAGCGTGTGAATAGGGCCTCAAGATCGGCTGATGTTAGTCGCCCTCGTCAGGGGGCTGTTCGAATAACGGCTTTAGTTGCGGCGGGGCTTGCGCTGTTTATTGAGCTGGGTAAAGTGTTGGCGCCGTCTAAACACCCTGATTTTACTAATTTATTGATTGGCGCAGTGGCGGCGGTGTTGAGCTATGGGTTTATGCGTTGGTTGCAAGATGCGCTGGCGGAAAGGGCCGAAACCCCCTTAGCAAACCCGGTACGGGACGATATTGATTGGATTGCAGGGCTTGCTGTTAATACTGCTGCCGATAGCGAGCTGGTTCATGGGAGTAGCGATTCCCTTGATAACACCACTGGGCTTGATAGCGCCGCTGCATTTAATAGTACTGCGGCTGTAAGCGCTCGAGCTGCACCGTCTAAGATCGTAGTGGCACTGTATTTCCTGTTTGCACTGCCCTTGGCTCTGTGTCTTGGCTTTGGCTTGTATAGTTATCCAATACTCTCACCGCTTTTGGCCTTTGCCGTGCTGGTCTACGCTGCTTTGCTCTGGCGTCGCCCCCTGCTGTGGCTGTTTGTGATTCCCTTGCTCTTGCCCTTGCTCGATTTAAGCCCGCACACGGGGCGTCTACTGCTGGATGAGCTTGACCTTTTTGTACTGGTCACTTTGTTGGTCAGCAGCCTGAGAGTTAGGGGGTCGCCGCCACTGAACTGGACAAGCCCTCTGCTGCCCTTGGTGCTGGCTCTGCTGTGGATCAGTTGGCTGGTTGCTATTGTATCTCCGCTATGGCCCTTGCTGGATGAGCCCGGTTTGCGACAACTGGGTTCGCATTCGCCGCTTGAGGCGTGGATGGTGGGTAAGGGTTTGTTGTGGGCGTTGTTACTTGTATCCGTTATTCGACGAACCCGGGGGGAGCAGATCGAACAGGCGCGTGGCTACTTACTGTGGAGCTTGAGTGTGGGCTTATGTTTACTCTCGTTGGTGGTGATAGCCGAGCGCTATGCCTTTGTCGGCCTGGCCAATTTCGATAATATTTTTCGGGTGACGGGCACTTTTTCCAGTATGCGCACGGGCGGAGCTTATATAGAAGCGTATATCGCCTTTGCCTTCCCGGCACTGCTCGTCGTGACACTGAGCCAACGCCGCTGGTTGTTGCAAGCTCTGGGCGTGGTGGCAATAGTGATGGCCGTTTACGTGATGTTTGTGACTTTCTCGCGGGTGGGTTACGTCGCGCTGGCGCTGGGTTTTGTACTGGTATTTGTCGGCTGGCTGAATGTGGCCGACAGACTGTCGAAACGGAAAAAAACGGCCCTGTTTATCGGGCTTGGCTTCGTTGCCGTGGCTGTATTCACACCACTGCTGTCCAGTGGTTTTGCTCAATATCGACTGGCTCGCTCGGCGGATGACTTTACTTTCAGACTCAATCATTGGCAGCAGGCCATTGGCTTGATGGATGGCGGTGTGTTGAGCAAGGTGTTGGGGGAAGGTTTTGGCCAGTACCCCATTAATCACCTCTTATATGCCGACGAAAATGAGCTGTCGAGTCGCTATCAACTACAACAACAAGTGGCAACAAACGCCTTAATTTTAAGGGCGGGTAAGACGGCCTACCTTGAGCAAGGCATCAATATTTCACCGCATCAACGCTATCAGTTGTCGTTGCGGATTCGTCAGCCTGAATATATAAGGGCTACAGCTGCTAGCCCAGCCCTGGGCATCTTTATTTGTGAAAAGGCACTGTTGTATTCCTTTGGCTGTAGCAGCGAGGCGGTGAATACCGAGGGGCTAACGCAGCAGTGGCGAGAGGAGGTGCTGGTTTTCGATTCTGCTGATAGGGGTTCAGATTTTTGGCCCCCGCGCCCGGTGAAATTCTCCCTGCACATGGCCAGCGGCACTATTGAGATCACCGACCTACGGCTGACCAAGGCTGATGGCTCTAACTTGCTTAACAACGGTGATTTTAGTGAGGGGCTCAAGCACTGGCTATTTGTGACAGACCAGGATCTCGCCTGGCATATTCACCAGCAATGGGTCGAGGTGTTCTTTGCTCAGGGTCTATTGGGTTTGATATTATTGGTCTTACTCTTATTGGTGCTAGCGCGAGTGTTATATCGTCCTTTGCTACGAGGGGATCTTCAAGCTGTCGCCTTCTTTACGGCTTTCGCCGCTTTATTTACTGTGGGCTTGCTGGGCAGTACTATGGATACTGCGCGCAGCTCGATGTTGTTTTATTTAATGGCCTTTTGTGTGGCATTACTTTTTGGCGTGAAACAGATGCCAACGACCAAATTGAAGTAAGTGGTTGGGCGTAGCGCTACTAGCTAAGGTGCCAGTAGTAAAACGAACGAATTGATCGGTAAATTTAATGAGGGAGCAGGTTATGAAAAAAGTAATGTTAGCAGGTATGGTTTTGGCAGTTGGGACGGTTAATGTATTAGCTGATTGCACTTTATCTTCGGTGGTGGATGACGCTGATACTGCTCTGTCAGGTCAGTTGATTATAGACACGGGAAACAATACGGGACGAGAGGTTCATTGTCCCAGTGGCGATTTGGTCGAGTTGGCTAAAGGGGTTGGCGATTCAGTTGATCCAACTCGCAAGGTGGGTAGCTGGAGTGCGGCAGACTCTGATGTGACTTACTCTTATTCGGGTGGGCGTAACTTTACATTCGAGCTTCACGAGGTTAGCGGCACTTATTATTTTTGTGATAGTAGTGGAAGCGTAAAAGCATCTGGTTCGCTGACCAGTGGCTCGTGTGCGGGGGCGCTTTAAAAAAATAATTGGGTGCTATTACGTATCTAAATGCGCATCCAACCACAATTCCAACACCGTCAACACCCAAATCAACTCACCGTAATAGGCCGCATGGCCGTTGCGGTGCAGGTCGATCAGCTCATCAATAAAGGCTGGGTTCAGCCACTGGCGTTTTTTCAGTTTCAGCAGATTGTCGTAGGCCAACTCCTGCAGGGGCTGGTGGCTTTGCATCCACACGCCGAAGGGTAGGCCGAAGCCTTGTTTTTTCTTGTTGATGGTTTCATCGGGTAGCCAGTTGTGCAGGCCTTTTTTGTAAAAGTGACGCAGGTTCTGGCCTTTTATTTTCCACTTGCCGGGTATTTGGCAGGCAAAGGCCAGCAACTCGTCGTCGAGCATCGGGTAGGCGACATCGACACCCGCCACGGCGCACATATGGTTGACCTTTCTCAGGTCGTTGTCAGCCAGGGTGAATTGCCAGTCGAGGTAGAGCATGCGATTTAACGTGGAGGCATTGGGCGGTAGTTGGTAAACCTGCTGTTGCAGGGCCACTGGTGCGGCGGTATTGATTTGGGCGAGAAAGTCACTGGAAAAGATTTCTTCGGGACGATGCCGGTTGAGAAAGTTATAGCTCTGCAGGCGCTCGGGTAGGGCTACATTAGCTTGCTTGATATAACTTTTTGCCTTGGCGGCTAGGGCGACTTGATTGGGCAGGGCCTGTGTAAAGGGCTCAATCAAATGGTTGCGCAGCGCGGCGGGTACTTGTTGGTAGGCCTCAAAAACACCCTGTTTGGCGTAGCGTTCGTTACCGGCAAATATTTCATCGCCACCGTCACCGGCGAGCAGGCATTTAATACCGTCTTCCGCCGCCAGTTTGGCGCAAAAGTAGGCGGGCAGGGCCGAGGAATTACCGAAGGGTTCATCGTAACTGGTGGCGATATCGGGTAGAGCTTCAACGACATCGTCGGGGGTGACGTAGTATTCGTTGAGCTTAACGCCAAATTTTTTCGCGCTGATGCGGGCAAAGGCCATTTCGTCATAGCCCTCGGCGGCAAAGCCGATGGAATAGGCGCGGGCCTGCTGCTCACTCAACTCAGCGAGCATGCCGGTGACACTGGAGCTGTCGAGCCCACCGCTGAGAAAGGCGCCGGTGGTGCTGTAGTCGGTGACGGCACGGTCGACGGCCGACTTAAGTTGCGGGCGAAGCTCCTTGGCCATGTTGTGAAAGCTCTTATCTGAGCTTTCCGAAAAGTGGGGTTGCCAGTAATTGAGTATCTCTATTTTGCCCTTGCTGTATTTCAGGTAATGGGCGGCGGGCAGTTTGGCCAGACCCTGATAGATAGAGACCGGGCTGGGCACCATGTGAAAATAAATAAAATCGTAAATGCCCTGGGGCTGAATTTTGCGTTCGATATTGCTGTGTGCCAGTACTGCACTGGCCGATGAGCCAAATACCAGGCCGCTATCGGGGGTGTTATTGGGATGAGCATTTTGTGGCTGAGAGTAGTACAGCGGGAAGTGGCAGAGTCGATCAACCCCTGCTAATACTGTGTTATCGGCCGTATCAATAATTACAAAGGCGAAGTTGCCGCCGAGTTGTTCGAGAAAATTATTACTGTCTTGACGATAGGCCGCAGCGAGTGCGGCGCTATGGCTGGCCTCTGCCGCTAGTGTGGCAAGGCGTGCATTTTTCCACTGGGGGTGGCCAATAATAGCGACCATACCCCGGTCTTCACTGGTGTCACTGAGGGAGTACAGTCTGTCCGTTGCCGCACAGGAATACATATTGCCGGCATGCGTGTCGGTATTCAGCGAGGTATTTAAGCCGGCCAGCATGGCGTCGAGCTCAATATAGGCATTGCGCGGTACGGCATTAGGTAGATACCAGCCCGCGAGACCACGAGTGAGCGTGGGGCGCCGGAGGCTATTGGGATTGCGAGTGTTTAGCATGTTGAGCGACAGAGCCTTTGGTGGTTGCTAGCTTAAATAGTTATCGGGTGAGTGTCTGCTGGCATCAGCTTTTAAGGGCAGAACCTAAGGGCAGAACCTAAGGGCAGAGTCGGCGAGCGACTTGCCCTGTTGATCTTTGCCCGACAGGGCAGGTGCGCCGTCGATTCTATCCAGTGGCCAGTCAATGCCGATAGCCGGGTCGTCCCACTGTACACAACCCTCGTCGGCGGGGTGGTAGAGGTCGGTGCATTTATAGGTGATTAATGCCGTGTCACTGGTGACCAGAAAGCCGTGGGCAAAACCCTCGGGTATCCATAATTGATGGTGGTTGTCAGAGGATAAAAAGCGTCCTACCCAGCGGCCAAAGGTGGGGGAGTCGGCGCGAATATCCACCGCGACATCAAAAATCTCACCCTGCAGTACATACAGTAATTTGCCCTGGGGGTTGGGCCATTGGTAGTGCAGGCCACGCAGCACACCCCGGCTGGAGAAGGACACATTGTCCTGCACAAAATTACCTTTGATGCCTAATTCGGCGTAGCGCTGCTGGTGGAAGGTTTCCTGAAAATAACCTCGCTCGTCACCATAGACATCGGGCTTAATCAGTAGGACCTCGGGTATTTCGGTGTGTTCAGCTTCCATGGTCGGCCTTTTTACGCATTAAATTTAGCAACGCTCAGTTAAAAAATATCTTCTTTTAGAATTTTCAGCAGGTACTGACCGTAGCCATTTTTCTTCAGCGGCTCGGCGAGTTTTTCCACTTGCGCGGCATCGATATAGCCCATGCGATAGGCGATTTCTTCGAGGCAGGCAATTTTCAAACCCTGTCGGGTTTCGATGGTTTTAATAAAGGTCGATGCTTCCAGCAGAGACTCGTGAGTGCCGGTGTCGAGCCAGGCGGCACCACGGCCGAGGTTTTCAACATTGAGCTGCTGTTTGTCGAGATAGACCTGATTGACGTCGGTGATTTCCAGCTCGCCGCGAGGGCTGGGTGTAATTTGCTCGGCAATATCGACCACCTGATTGTCGTAAAAATACAGGCCGGTGACAGCGTAGCGAGACTTTGGCTGGCTTGGCTTTTCTTCAATGCTCATCGCTTTACCTGTGGCATCAAATTCAACCACACCATAGCGCTCGGGGTCGTGGACGGGATAGGCAAATACCGTGCTGCCACTTTCCACTTTGTTGGCGTGCTGTAAGAGTTGGCTGAGGTTGTGGCCGTAATACAGGTTGTCGCCGAGGATCAGAGCAGAGGGATTATTGCCGATAAATTCTTTGCCAATAATAAAGGCCTGGGCGAGCCCATCCGGCGAGGGCTGCACCGCGTACTGAATATTGATGCCCCACTGGCTGCCGTCGCCGAGCAGTTGCTCAAAGCGAGGGGTGTCTTGGGGGGTGGATATGAGTAGGATATCTTTAATGCCGGCTAACATCAGTGTCGATAGGGGGTAGTAGATCATCGGCTTGTCGTAAATCGGCAATAGCTGCTTGGAGATAACCTGAGTGATGGGGTAGAGGCGGGTGCCTGAACCGCCGGCGAGAATAATACCTTTGCGTTGACTCATTGCTTATTCGGTCCTTGTTTTACTGCGCGCACTATCGAATGTTAAGAGCGACTTTCGCTGATTTCTTGTAGTAGGTGCGCTAGCGGTTCTTGCCAGTGGGGTAATTGTAACTGGAAAGTCCGTTGCAGTTTGTCCGTATTCATCACGGAATTGGCCGGTCGCTGTGCCGGGGTCGGGTAGCCTGAAGTCGGTGTCGGCTTAATGTCTTCGGGCTTGATTTTGAGCGGCATGTTGAGGGTCTGCGCATGGCCGACAATTTCTTGCGCCAGACCATGCCAGCTGGTTTGTCCGGCAGGTGCTAAGTGATAAACCCCTGCCTGGCCGATGCCAGCGGCGAGTAGCCGCAAACAATTGGCGCTGACATCGGCAATTAAACTGGCCGGTGTTGGGCTGCCGATCTGGTCGCTGACAATACTTAAGGCATCGCGCTCTGCAGCCAGGCGGAGAATGGTTTTAATAAAATTGCCGCGCCGTGCCGAGTAAACCCAGCTGACGCGAAACACTAAATGCCGGCAGCCGCAGGCTTGTAAGGCTTGCAGGCCGGCCAGTTTACTGGCGCCGTAAATATTCGCTGGTGCCGTCTCGTCGTGCTCGAAATAGGGCGCGCTTTTACTGCCGTCAAATACGTAGTCGGTGGAGTAGTCCACCACAAGAATATCTCGCTGCCGGGCCAGCTCGCCGAGTAGGGCGGGTAGGTCGCGGTTGAGGGCATAGGCTTGCTGACTTTCGCTCTCGGCCAAATCAACGGCGGTGTAGGCGGCAGCGTTGACAATAATGTCCGGTTGATGGCTGGCGATTAGCGCGGTAACAGCGGTTCTGTCGGTAAGTGAGCAATCTTGCCGGGTGATGGCGCTGACTTTGCCGACACTCAGCAGTGAGCGGCGCAATTCCCAGCCGACCTGGCCATCGGCGCCGAGCAGGAGAATATTAGTGGTCATTGTGTTGGCCCTTGATACTGCTGATCTATCCACTGTTGGTAGGCGCCGCTGCTGACGTTTTCTATCCAGGCGCTATTGTTGATGTACCACTCGACGGTTTTTAGTAAGCCGCTGTCAAAGGTTTCGACGGGCTGCCAGCCCAGTTCGCGCTGTATTTTGCTGGCATTGATGGCGTAGCGTAAATCGTGACCGGGGCGGTCGGTGACATAGGTGATGAGGTCGATGTAGTTTGTTACTCCGGTTGGTTTTTCTGGCGCCAGTTGTTCGAGTATTTGGCACAGGGTGGTGACCACTTCGAGATTGGTTTTCTCATTGTGGCCGCCGATATTGTAGGTCTCGCCGATTTTGCCCGTCGTTAATACGCAGTACAGGGCGCGAACGTGGTCTTCGACATACAGCCAGTCGCGAATTTGCTGGCCGTCGCCGTAAATGGGCAGGGCTTTACCCGCCAGGGCATTGAGAATCATCAGTGGGATGAGCTTTTCGGGGAAGTGGTTGGGGCCGTAATTGTTCGAGCAATTGGTGATTAACACCGGAAAATCATAGGTGCGCTGCCAGGCTCGCACTAAATGATCGGATGCCGCCTTGCTGGCGGAATAGGGGGAGCTGGGTGCGTAGGCGGTGTCTTCGGTAAAGAGCAGGCCGGGTTCCAGGTCGCCGTACACCTCATCGGTGGAAATATGGTGGAAGCGGAAGCTTGCCTTGCGCTCACCTGCCAATCCGTGCCAGTACTGTCGTGCCGCTTCGAGCAGGGTGAAGGTGCCGTTAATATTGGTGTCGATAAAGGCAGCGGGGCCGCTAATGGAGCGGTCGACGTGGCTCTCGGCCGCCAGATGCATAATGGCATCGGGCCGATAGTGGGCGATCAGGCGTGTCATCGCTGCCGCGTCGCAAATATCCTCCCGCTCAAAGTGATAGCGCTCACTGCTGGCGACGCTGGCCAGGGATTCGAGATTACCGGCGTAGGTGAGCTTGTCGATATTGACCACATGGCAGAGCGTGTCGGCGATTAGGTAGCGCACCAGAGCAGAGCCAATAAAGCCGGCCCCGCCGGTAACGAAAATAGTTTTGGCGCTCATTGGCAGTGTCATCCCTTGCAGGTGTGTTATGTTCCATTTTCAATGTGTGCCCCACTCGGGACGTGGGAGATTGTAATATAATTTGCCGCTGACGATTTTATTATCAGCGAGACAACTTACTGACTTTAAGTGCAGTATCGCTAGCTATAGGAAGAAGGTATCGATGGACGGAAACAAAACTGTATTAGTCACCGGCGGTGCGGGTTATATCGGCAGTCACGCCTGTGTTGCTCTACTCGATGCCGGCTATGACATTGTGGTGATCGACAATTTAGCCAATAGCTCGCCACTGTCGATGGCGCGAGTAAAGACCATCACCGGCAGAGACTTTGAGTTTGTCGAAGGCGATATTTGTCATGCCGACACGCTCGATTCACTGTTCAAACGGCACTCCATTACTGCCGTTATGCACTTTGCCGGTTTAAAGGCGGTGGGGGAATCCTGTGCCAATCCTCTGCTGTACTATCAAAATAATGTCGCTGGCACGCTGACTCTCTGTGCGGCGATGCAACGCCATGGTGTTGGCTGTATTATTTTTAGCTCTTCAGCGACTGTTTACGGCGAACCTCACGCTGTGCCTATCGACGAATCTTTCCCTCTACAGACCACCAATCCCTACGGTGCTTCAAAGAAAATGGTGGAAGATGTTTTTGGTGATTTAGCGGCGGCCGATCGCCTCGCGAAATCAGATTTTTGGCGGGTTGGTTTACTGCGCTATTTCAACCCGGTCGGTGCCCACCCCAGCGGTATGATTGGTGAGGCGCCCAACGGCATTCCCAATAACCTCTTGCCCTATATGCTACAGGTGGCCCTCGGTCAACAAACCGAACTCACCGTTTACGGTAACGATTACCCAACCGCCGATGGCACTGGGGTGCGGGATTATATCCATGTGGTCGATCTGGTTGCTGGCCATGTAAAGGCTCTGCAATATTTATTGGATGCAAACAATGATGCCGGTTGCCACACCTGGAACTTGGGCACCGGGCAGGGTTACTCGGTACTAGAGATGATCAAAGCCTTCGAAGCTGCAACAAGTGCCAAGGTGCCCTATAAAATAGCCGCCCGCCGCCCCGGCGATATCCCCGCCTGCTGGGCTGATCCGAGTAAGGCGCAGCGGGAAATCGATTGGCAGGCGGAACAGAGCCTGCCGCAAATGATGAAAGACAGTTGGCACTGGCAGTGTCAGAACCCTGAGGGATATGGTGAATAAGGCTGCTCAGACTCGTGAATATTGATCGCTCGTCGAGTCGCTGTATTGACGATAGTTGTCAGCGCGCTAGCGGCCTTGATCGCGCAATAGAATGGCAATAATCACGACGGAGGGCTTTGGGTTTAAGCCTCTGTTGGCTAGTGCTGGGGTGGTGCGAAATGGTGGCCGTGGCCTGCGCCAGGGCGGTACTAGTAGGTGAGGATTTTGATATAGCGAGGGACAAAGCTGAGGCTGATGTGTAGCCGTGCTTCAGTTTGTTGGTAGCGTCGGGGGAGGTATTGTCGGGCGAATGGCTTTCAGCTTGAGAGCTATTGAGAAGCGCTCAAGCCCTGTGGTAAGCATATAGCCGCTTTACCACAGAGCCTGATCTCTCAATAATAATTATAAGAGTTTGGCTGCGATCTCTTTTTCTTCCTGGCGAGCGCCGGACAACATGCCCGCTGCACCGTGGTTGCCCTCGTGGCAGGCGTACTCAAACATCTGGTCATCGGTCGCTTTCAGAGGGATGGCGGCGGTAAAGGGCTTGGTGAAAGTACTGAGGTCATTGACGGTGTATTCGTAGACAACGCGTGAGTCGCTGGTGCGAGTGAAGCGCTCGATCAAGGTGAAGTTTTCACCGGTGCCAACCACGCCATTCATCGTGGGATCGACAAGGTTGAGGGGGAGCTGAAACGTCGGTGTTTTACCGGTGAAGTTGGTGGTTTCAACGACCAGGGTATCGCCTTCCCAATGACCGCGAGAGTCGCCGGTCCACTTGGTCATTTCAGCGGGTAAGTGTGGGCTACCATCCATGCGAACAACGCGTGCGTCGTGAATCATTTCAGTAAAAATCACCACCTCTTTAGGGGTTTGAATGATACGCAGGTTGTTGTTGTAGGCACTGGGGATAAGAGGTGGGCCAGCGTTGAAGCTTAATAGGCAACGCTCAGACAGGCCGAGGGCCTCAGGCCCTACAGGGAGAAAGTCGACGAGACCAATAGAGAGGATGTCGCGAACCGGAGCCTGACGTAGGTGATCGGTCTTCAAACGCGCCACAGCTTCTTTGGTTAATTTTGGCAGGCGGCCATTGGCGGGAACGGTGATCAGCGATGTTCTTCTGTCCTCGTTCATCGAGGTGCCGTAGTCCATCCAGAAATTGTTGTAGGCCCCTTCAATATCGGTATCGGCGTCGGAGTCAGCGGTTTTTTCACGCAACTTGTCGACATCCGTGGCATCGACGGCCTTTTGTCTGAAGTCGGCCTGTTCTTCGGCGCTGAATACGGCTTTATTACCCAGCGCTTTGGGGCGCTCGAGAGGTGTCAGCGTGCGAAAATCCCATACACCCTGAAGGTTGGGTTGGCCTTGGGAGTTGCGTGGGGGTTCATAACCGTCGCTTTTGGCTCCGCTCTGTTGCGCTTCTGAGTAAGCGGACATAGAGAATACCAGTGCTGCCATCAGGCCCGCAGTTGGCAGTAAGTTATGGGCTCGAGTCATGTCGTACTCCGTTTCTTTTGATAATTTTTAATTGTGCGTAAGCTACCACAAATGGCCTAGTGAAGGAACCTTGCCGGCAGTTGTATGGCTGAGGGTCAAGACTTGAACACTGGTTTTGCAGGCCGTAATTGATATTGCTTAGTACATGCGGCGTGTTTGAAATCGCTTAACTCTACTGGGGACTGCCGGTTATCGTCGCTCGCAACTATGAGCGAATTTGTTGAGCTCACGGTAGAGACTTTGTGGCGCCAGTACGCGCTGACCAGTGGCCATACTCGAAGTCTTAACTATGAGGTTTTTGATGGCCGCTCTGAGCGTCAATAAAGCAGAGCGTCATTAACGAATCGTTCTCTTAAAAAAAAGGCCAGCTAAATTAGCTGGCCTTTTTTTTCGCCTAGTCGGCGCTTTAAATGGCGGAGGGGCAGGGATTCGAACCCTGGGACGGTCGCCCGTCGCCGGTTTTCAAGACCGGTGCTTTCGGCCACTCAGCCACCCCTCCTTTCGAGGCGGGATTATACCGCCTGAAAAACAGTAAACAAGAAAAACTTTATTCCTTTTCGTGCTTTATCACTTCGGCTTCGACAATCTGCTCGCTCTTATAGCGAGGATCGTTTTTAGCACGCTTTTTTGGGGCTGAAGATTGGGTTACGGCAGCACCTTGAGTGGTATCCAGTGGTGCGGACAAGCCTAGCTCGACGGCATTGGAGCTAACCACCGTTTCAACCCGTTTGCTTTTTAAGCGTGGGTCATTACTGGCTCTAGCGGCCGGCGATGTGGGCTTTTCGTTACTGCTGGCGTCATCAACTGGCTCGCCGCTGGTTTTGTCGCTAAAGGGCAAACCAATTTGGCCAGTTGTTGAGGTGGCCTCAGGCTGACTGACAGCTTGCTCTGTGGCTGCGGTATCGGCCTTGCTTGGCGCAGGTGTAGGGCTTTTTTCTTTAGAGGATACAGGCTCTACAACAGGTGACTCCGATGCTTGCTGCTTACTGGTAGCGCCAGCACTGTCGACAGTCGCTGGCTGTTGCTCGCTTGGTGCTGCGTCAGCCTTCTGCACTTCGCTGTCAGTGCTCGGTTCTGGGGCTATCGGTTCGATGGTTGCCTTGTCGCCTGTTTCCTTAACAGCTACTGGCGTGGAACTCTCTTCCGTAGCGCTGGGTTGCGCAGGAGAGGGCTCTACTTGTTGCTCGCTAACAGGGGCTTCCGGCTGTGGTGAGGCAGTTACTGGGCTCGCCTCTTTACTTGCAGGTGCCGCTGATGGTTGCACTGGCGGTGTTTTGCTGGCGCTTTCAGTGGCCTCAGGTTTTGCAGTAGCCTCAGCTTTTGCTGTGGTGGTGTCGGCGAGCAAGTGCTCGGGGATCTCTTGGCGTTCGCGACGACGCTTCGGGGCTTGTTGATGACCGCTGGGGCGTCGAGCCAGTTGCTTGGCTGCTGGGCTCTGAGTTTTCTCGGCATCAGCTTCGGGGGCGTTCGTGGTTTTGACTTCTTTGTCAGAACGTTCCGTTCGCTTGTTGCTGGGTCGCTCAGTTTGGTCCTTGTTATCGGGGCGTGAGTTCTTGTTGCTGGGTCGCTCAGCTTGGTCCTTGTTATCGGGGCGTGAGTTCTTGTTGTTGGATCGCTCAGCCTGGTCTTTGTTGTCAGGGCGCGAGCTTTTATTGCGATTGCCTCTTTGGCTGGTGTCGCTGTTACCGGCATCATCGGAGTTCTGGGTTTTATCTCTATTGCGTGAGTTATCGCGATTGCCGGATGAGCGGTTGCGATTGCGGGAATTCCTATTGCGGCCATCCTGGCGCTTATCGCCTCCACGAGGTTTACGGGGTTCTGGGCTCTCTTTCTTGGCTTCCTCTACGGGCTCTGCGGCTGGCGCTTCGCTGATGGCGAATAGGGTGCGCCACAGTCGTTTCAGCATGCCATCGGGCTTGGCCTTGGGTGTGGTTTCAGCGGCGCTAGCCTCTTTCTTGGCGTCCGGGGTCTTCTCGGCGGGTGCTGGAGCCTGGGTCTGTGGTGGCAGGTTTTCGACCGCAGCTTTGGGTATTGGAGGCAGCTTAGCGGGCTCCATAATTTCTGCTGAAGCAGCTTCCTTAGTGGCCTCGGCGGCGAGCTTATAGCTGTATTCTTTGTCCTCACCGTCTTCATCTTGAGCCCGTATGCGCTGCACCTCGAAGTGGGGCGTTTCCATCGATGGATTGGGCAGGATGGTGAGGCGGATATTGTTGCGCTGTTCGATCTCGCTAATTTCACTGCGTTTTTCATTGAGCAGAAAGGTGGCGACCGGAACCGGGGTGACGGCGCGAATTTCCTTGCTGCTTTCTTTTTGTGCTTCCTCTTCCATCAGTCGGAGGATGGATAGGGCGATGGAGCGTGTGCCGCGAATGGTGCCCTGACCGCTACAGCGCGGGCAGACCTTAAATGTCATTTCTTCCAGTGAGGGCTTGAGCCGCTGACGGGACATTTCAAGTAGGCCAAAGCGAGAAATACGCCCAACCTGAACGCGGGCGCGGTCGATTTCCAGGGCCTTGCGAATGCGGCTCTCGACCTCGCGCTGATTCTTACTGGCCAGCATGTCGATAAAGTCGATAACGATTAGGCCGCCGACATCGCGCAGGCGTAGCTGGCGGCCAATTTCATCGGCGGCCTCAAGGTTGGTCTGATAGGCGGTTTCCTCGATGCCGCCGCCCTTGGTGGCGCGGGCGGAGTTGATATCGATTGAGACCATCGCCTCGGTGATATCGATAACGATGGAGCCACCCGACGGCAATTTAACTTCGCGTTCGAAGGCGGTTTCGATCTGGTTTTCAACCTGATAGCGATTAAACAGAGGGATTTTATCTTCGTAAAATTTCACTTTGCTGTGATCGTTGGGCATCACTTGCTGGATAAAGGCGGAGGCCAGCTGGAACACTTCGGGGCTATCGACAATGACCTCGCCGATATCGGGGCGCAGGTAGTCGCGAATGGCGCGAATAACGACATTGCTTTCCTGAAACAGGAAGTGGGGTGCGGAGGACTGCTGGGCTTCGTTGTCGATGGTCTCCCAGAGGTGGAGCAGGTAATCGAGATCCCACTGCAGTTCTTCGGCGGAGCGACCGATACCGGCGGTGCGAACAATAATGCCGCAGCCCTCGGGAATATTGAGGCTGCGCATTGCCTCGCGCAATTCGCTGCGCTCGTCGCCCTCAATGCGCCGTGAAATACCACCGGCGCGCGGATTGTTGGGCATCAGCACCATGTAGCGACCCGCTAGGCTGATAAAGGTGGTCAGTGCGGCGCCTTTGTTGCCACGCTCTTCCTTTTCGACCTGGACAACGACTTCTTGCCCTTCTTTAACGAGGTCCCTGATTTTTTGACGGCCTTCGCCGCCACCAGAGCCCTTTTTGAAGTATTGGCGGGAAATTTCTTTGAGGGGGAGGAAGCCGTGGCGGTCGGCCCCGTACTCGACAAAGGCCGCTTCTAAACTGGGCTCTACGCGGGTGATTTTACCCTTGTAAATATTGGCTTTCTTTTGGCTGCGGGTGCGGTTTTCGATGTCGAGGTCATAGAGACGTTGGCCGTCGACCAGTGCCACACGTAGCTCTTCGGGCTGGGTGGCGTTTATCAGCATTCTTTTCATGGTGTTCCTACATTTTCTGCGGTGTATCGGTGCAGCGAAAATGCCCGGAGTCGGCACAAAAAAGCGTATTGGTCGTAACTAATTGTAAATATAGGCATTTCCCAGGTTAAGGGGTAGAGCCTATTTAATTGCGACGCGATTAGGTCGGTTGTTAGCAAGCACCTGTGTAAAGGGGTGATTGCGGCTATGAGGCTGGTTTAAAGCTAGCTTCGAATTCCTTGTCGTGACCTAAAATTGTTAGTAGCGGGTTATGACGGGTGTTTGTCAGGGCTAGTATTAATTGCTCAATAAGAGCCCGCTTGATATGCGCTCTTCTGTCTTGTTCAGCCGCTTCATTGCGAGCCGACAGCGCACCGTTACCCTCGGTTTCTGTTTGCCATTACGTGCTAATAACAGTGTTACTTGTTTGTACTTTGCATCTGGACATATCGTGTGCATTTCAACACGATTGATGAAAAATGCCTGCTCTGCTGTTGCAAGGCAGACACTCGATATAATTCAATTACTCGGTGAGAGCCCTATGCGGCCCTCCTTTAAACGATCTGTGCACCTTGTAATACTCAGTGCCGAGCCGGTTTTAATGCTTGCTATCACGGCCGAGTTTATCGGGCTGCGATGACTTTATTGTAGCGTTGCAAGATTTACCAGTGCACCGCTCGAGCACGAATATAGCAATATTTAGTAAGTTGTTCAATTGAAAGAATAAATTGTAGCTTATTGTTAGAATAGGCGGATTCATTAGCAGGTTGGGTAAGGTGAGCGAAACAGAATCAGCCTTTGATCGGGTGCAGTATCTAGACATCAGCGCTGACCAGGCCGGTCAGCGTATCGATAATTTCCTATTAAGCCGTTTGAAGGGCGTACCGAAGTCCCGAGTTTACCGGCTGCTCCGCAAGGGTGAGGTGCGGGTTAATAAGGGCCGAATTCGCCCAGAATACCGTCTGATAGAAGACGATGTCGTCAGAGTCCCTCCTATTCGTGTCTCGCAAAAGGTAAGCGCTGTGCCGGGTCGATCGCTGCGTGGTCTTTTGGCCAACAGCATATTGCTGGAAACCGAAGAGTTCTTGGTGATCAATAAACCCTTTGGATTGGCGGTACACGGTGGTAGTGGTATTAATCTCGGGGTTATCGAGTCGCTGCGAGCAATGCGTGAGCCCCATGACTATCTGGAGTTGGCGCACCGCCTCGATCGCGACACCTCCGGTTGTTTACTTATTGCCAAGAGTCGTCGTGTACTTAAGCATTTACAAGACCAGATGCGCCGTCGCTCGATGGACAAGCGCTATATTACCCTGGTGTCGGGGCGCTGGGCCAAAGAGCGGCGTGAGGTGAATGCACCACTGCTGAAGCAAACAGTGGCCTCGGGTGAGCGTATTGTGCGGGCCAACAGTGAGGGTAAGCCTTCCTTGACGCGCTTTAAATTGCTGAAACACTACGCTAATGCGAGCCTGTTGGAGGTGAAGCTGGAGACTGGGCGCACGCACCAGATACGCGTGCATTGTCAGTTGGTCGGCCACCCACTGGCGGGAGACCCTAAATACGGCAATGAAAGCTTCAATCAAACCCTGAGGGCCGTTGGCCTGAAGCGTCTTTTTCTCCATGCTGAGCAATTGGCGTTTATTTCGCCGGCGACCGGTGAGCAGGTAAGGGCTCGCGCGCCTCTGCCAGCCGAGCTGGAAGGCTTGCTACAGCAGCTTTAGCGGGCGTATTTCTGTGTGAGCGCAATGGCTTCAATTTATTTGATCATCCTACTACTGTCTTAACCACAGGAGGCCCTGTGCCTGAATTACTGATTTTTGACTGGGACGGCACTCTCTGCGACTCCCTTGCGCGTATTGCCCTTTGTTTGCAGCTGTCGGCTGCGGATGTAGGCTTGCCGCCGCCAAGTGTGGCAGCGGCAAGAAATATTGTCGGCTTGGGTCTGGATGAGGTGATGAGAGAGCTCTTCCCCGGTGTTGACGCTGCCACAACAACAAAGTTACGGGCCTCTTATTCGCTGCACTTTATTCGCGAAGACAGCACCCCATCGGCTTTTTTTCCAGGTGTTAGGACGCATTTGGAAAAGCTACGTGGACAAGGTTTTAGCTTGGCGGTGGCGACGGGGAAGAGTCGCAAGGGTCTTGACCGGGTACTTGAGGCTGTCGGTATGCAGAGTTTTTTTCACAGCACACGCTGTGCCGATGAAACTGCGTCAAAGCCCCATCCGGCGATGTTGTTTTCCCTGCTCGATGAGTTTGGCGTGGCGCCAGAATCGGCGTTGATGGTGGGTGATACCAGTTATGACATGGAAATGGCAAGGGCGGCGCAGGTGCCGCGCTTGGCGGTGAGTTATGGCGCCCATTGCCGCGAGCGTTTATTGGAATATCAACCGCTGGCCTGCATCGATGAATTTACCGCCATCGATGCCTTGTTAATTTAAAAGTACTGGCTTGTATTGGGCTCGATGTCTGGCTGGCAGAAGTGAGGAGGCTTCTTGTTGAGCGCTGGCATTGCTGGCGAGGGCTTGGCTGCAGTCAATATATGCTTCTTTTGTCTATGGGCTGGTTTTTTTGGGTCTAAATGAACTTGCGGAAAACAACACAAGGTGGCAGGGTTAAAGGCCCTAAAGCTGTTGACAGGGGTAGGCTCTTATCTAACTATTTTATAAGGCGTCCGCTATGTCACAGAAAACATTGTCACAGAAAACATCGTCGCAAAAGGTGTCACAGAGATCTCCACAGCGAGAAGTTCAGGATCCTCAAAGCGCTACCAGTAAAGCTGGCCCCAGGCGCCCTGTATCTGCAAAAACCCCCACTGGTTCAGTTGATTCCGCGAGTATTTATTTGCGCGAAATCGGCTATGTCCCCCTGTTATCTGCCAAAGAAGAGGTCTACTACGCACGCTTAGCTCGTGATGGTGACGAGACCTCACGGCAGCGGATGATAGAAAGTAATCTTCGCCTGGTGGTTAAAATCGCCCGGCGCTATGTCAATCGCGGCTTAAACCTGCTCGATCTGGTGGAGGAGGGCAATCTCGGCCTGATTCGTGCGGTAGAAAAGTTTGATCCTGAGCTGGGTTTTCGCTTTTCAACCTATGCTACCTGGTGGATTCGCCAGAATGTCGAGCGGGCCCTGATGAACCAGACGCGAACCATTCGCTTGCCGGTACATGTGGTAAAGGAGCTGAATCAGTGTGTACGGGCGACGCGGCAGTTGAGCCAGTCTCTCGACCATACGCCAACGCCCCAGGATATTGCCAAGAAATTGGATAAAACCCCCGAGCAAGTACTAAAGCTGTTGCGTTTTAATGAGCGGGTGGGTTCGGTGGATGTATTAATTGGCGATGATGCTAAGACGCTGGTTGATACGATTGCCGATGAGCACGTTTCTGACCCTGAAGTTTTGAGCGGCGATGACGATATTGCCTCAACGCTGGATCGATTGGTGGGCGACTTAACCGCAAAACAGCAGGAAATTATTTGCCGTCGTTTTGGTTTGCGCAATTATGACGTCTCCACCCTTGAAGAGGTTGGCAAGGCCGTGGGGTTGACCCGCGAGCGCGTCAGGCAAATTCAGATCGAAATACTCGCGCAGCTGCGCCTCACCATGAAAAAGTTGGGCATTGAGAGTGACATGCTGTTCGGTGGGGCCTAGGAGCTTGACCCCGGCAATTGTCTGGCGCTATGTAACAGCGGTTTAGCGCTCGAGTAGCTCTAGCTTGCCGCTCTTGCCGTCCCATTCTGCTGCGTCTGCAGGTGAGTCTTTCTTAATGGTGATGTTCGGCCAGATGTCGGCCAATTCGGTATTGAGTTCGAAGAATACCTCTTGGCCTGCTGGAATTTCATCTTCGGCAAAGATCGCCTCGGCAGGGCACTCGGGTTCGCACAGTGCGCAATCGATACACTCATCCGGGTGAATCACTAAAAAGTTTGGCCCTTCATAGAAGCAATCGACAGGGCAGACTTCTACGCAGTCCGTGTATTTACATTTAATGCAATTTTCGCCGACGATAAATGTCATAGCTGGGCTCTCCCGGTCGAGCTAAAGGATCAAAAGGCGGCGGATTATAGCTGATAATCAACATTGATAGCAGTGCTCGCTAAGCCTATTTCCCCTTGCTTAATAGCTTTAGGTTATAAAGCGCATCGAGGGCGGCCCGCGGTGTCAGTTCGTCGGGCTCGAGTTGGTGCAGCGCTTCGAGTAATTGGCTGTTAGCCGGAGCTGTGAAAAGGTCACTTTGCTGTGGTGCTGCAGGTACAGCAATGCTCGCGAGTGGACTGGATGCGCTCTCAAGCCGCTGTAATTCAAGCCGTGCATTGCCTAAAACATCGCAGGGTAGACCGGCGAGTCGGGCGACCTGTATACCGTAACTTTGGCTGGCGGGGCCATCTTGTACACGGTGTAGAAAGACGATGTCGTCGTTGTACTCAGAGGCATCGAGATGAACGTTGGCGACATTGTCGATACTTTCAGGCAGTGCGGTGAGTTCAAAATAATGGGTTGCGAATAGGCAAAAAGCGCCGACCTTTTCGGCCAGATGGATGGCGCAGGCCCACGCTAGCGAAAGACCGTCAAAGGTACTGGTGCCACGGCCAATTTCATCCATTAATACCAGGCTTTGCTCGGTGGCATTGTGGAGGATATTGGCGGTTTCCGTCATTTCCACCATAAATGTCGAGCGACCACCGGCGAGGTCATCGGAGGAGCCAATGCGGGTGAAAATTCTATCGACCATGCCGATGCGCGCCTGTGTTGCCGGCACTGGGCTGCCGATATGGGCGAGCAGCACGATCAGTGCAGCCTGGCGCATATAGGTCGACTTACCGCCCATATTGGGGCCGGTAATAATCAACATTTGACGCTGTGGGTTGAACTCAAGGTCGTTGGCGACAAAGGGTGAATCGAGTACTTGCTCGACGACCAAATGACGACCGTCGGTAAATTGAATGCCGGGCTCCTCGCAAAGCTCGGGGGGGGAGAGGTTCAGCGTCTCGGCTCGCTCGGCGAGGTTCACCAGTACGTCCAGCTCGGCGATGGCACTGGCGCTTTGCTGCAACGGGGCGAGATCCTCGTTGAGTCGATCGATTAAGTTTTCATAGAGGGCCTTTTCGCGGGTCAGGGCGCGACTTTTTGCACTTAGTGCTTTGTCCTCATAGCCCTTTAGTTCCGGGGTGATGTAGCGCTCAGCATTTTTTAGGGTCTGACGGCGGATATAGTGGGCGGGTGCCTTATCGGCTTGGCCCTTACTAATTTCAATAAAGTAGCCGTGTACCCGGTTAAAACCCACTTTCAAGGTGGCGATGCCGCTGGCTTCGCGCTCACGTTGCTCTAGCTCGATCAGGTAGCCACCGGCATTGCTGCTAATAGCCCGCAGCTCGTCTAGCTCGCTGTCAAAACCCTCTGCAATGACGCCGCCCTCGCGAATGACGACCGGAGGGTTCTCGATAACAGCCTTGCTGAGCAGTGTTGTGAGTGCGGGAAAGGTGGCAATTTGAGCGCATAGTGCACTCAGGCGTGGCGCCGACGTTTTACCCAGTCTGGCGTGTAGCTCAGGAAGTACCGCCAGCGAATCGCGCAATCGCGCCAAATCGCGAGGCCGAGCCGAACGCAGGGCAATGCGGGCGAGGATGCGCTCAATATCACCAATATTTTTTAAAGTGTCGGTGCTGTTTTCGTAGCGGTAGTTAGTTTGTAATTCAAGTATGGCCTGTTGGCGGGCCTGCAAAGCGGCGAGCTGGCGCAACGGGCGATTGAGCCAGCGTTGTAGAAGTCGCCCGCCCATGGCGGTAGCGGTATTGTCCATTACCGCTAATAAGGTGTGTTCGTGGCCGCCGCTGGGGTTGGTGTCGATTTCGAGATTGCGCCGGGTCGCGGCATCGAGAATGACGCTGTCATCGCGGTTTTCATGGTGAATGCCCCGTACATGAGGCATCGCCGTACGCTGGGTTTCTTTGGTGTAGTTGAGCAGGCAGCCGGCGGCCATCAGTGCCAGCGATAAATGCTCACAGCCAAAGCCCGATAAATCCTGAGTGGCAAATTGATCACAAAGGCTGGTGCGGGCCGTGTCGAGATCGAAATCCCAGGGCGGTTGGCGGCGCAGCCCTTGAAATTTATTGAGCAGAGGCGTATCGGCAAGGTCGTCACTGACTAATAACTCGGCGGGGTTGAAGCGTTGTAATTCCCCGAGCAGGGCGTCAGTACCTTCGACCTCTAGTACCAGAAAACGCCCGCTACCGATGTCGAGGCTGGCGATACCGAACTTCCCATCTGCAGAACTGACGGCAACCAGTAGGTTTTCGCGGCTACCCTGCAGCAGTGCTTCGTCGGTGATGGTGCCCGGTGTAACGATGCGCACGACCTCGCGTTCAACGGGGCCCTTGCTGGTGGCGGGATCGCCGACCTGTTCGCAAATGGCCACGGATTCACCGAGTTTCACTAAGCGGGCCAAATAATTGTCAGCGGCGTGGAAGGGCAGCCCCGCCATGGGGATGGGTTGCCCGGCGGATTTGCCCCGCGAGGTTAGGGTAATATCGAGTAGGCGCGCGGCTTTTTTGGCATCGTCGAAAAACAGCTCGTAAAAATCGCCCATCCGATAGAAAAGTAAGGTGTTGGGGTGCTCGGCTTTAATGCGCATAAATTGCTGCATCATTGGCGTGTGTTTGGGTTTTGTCACATTTACCTTGTCAGTTGTCATAGCTCTTCTTTCGATGGGGGCTTAGCCATTGGTTTTGGGCGGGGGCAATCAATTGGCATGCCCAGCATGCAGCGCGCTAGGGTAGCAAAGGCGCGTCGGGATGGGTAATTGAGCGTCAGGTGTTTGAGCGGATAAAGAGAAAGACGAACGCAAATATTTGGCCTGATAGGCCAGCCGGGTTTACTCGAGCCAGACGGCGTATTCCTTTGCTCCATTGTGAATCGAAAAGACACTTTGCGGAGCCAAGCCAGAATCGAGTACGGCTTGCTTAATGGCGGCGATATCGACTTTATTATCGACCGTTAATAGCCTTAGTACATCATCGGGAATGAGGCTTTCAATATCTAGAAACATCTCGGCAGGCAGTGTCACGTTAACGGCACGCTGGCCATTTTTGGTGACGCGGACATGTAGGGTGTTGGCCAAACTGGTGACAGACGGCGTGCACAGGCTCTGCTCCTCAGCGAGGGGCGGTAGTTCAAACTCGCGCACCTGTCGAATCGTCTCTGGCTGCAGCTGTTGCTGTAATACCTTGGTCCAGGAGACCGAGGTCTGTAGTGCATTCAACTGTTGGGTAATGCCCTGAAAGGCTCGAAGGATTAACAGCAGTTGCGCCGGGCCCGCCGAGCGAAACCACCAGCGTTGTTCATTCAATAGCTGTTGAATCGGCTTTTCAAGTTGCCAGGTCTGCGTGGGAAAGGCTTGGTCTTGGCAAAAGGGCTTGAATAACAGACGGCACAACATGGGTAGTGCATCGCCAATTTTAGCCAGCTTTGCGGCGTTAAAACCCAGCGCGACAAAGTAGCGCAGTGGGCTGATCGGCGTATTTTCACGGGTGGCGAGTATCAGTTTGAGCAGGGCCAGGCGCTGGTTTTTGTCCATCTCGATGGTGCAGCCATAATCCATTAACACCACTTCGACCTGCTGATTGTGGTCGTGACGAAAATAGCTGTTACCCAAGTGGGGGTCACCGTGGACAAGGCCGACGTCGAACAGGCTTTTGAACAATGTGCCGAGGATGATCTCACCGGCGCGGCGTCTATCGGCGCTGGGCCAGTGGCCGATATCATCAATGAAACTGCCCTCATGCCAGCTTTGTACTAACAGCTTGCCAGAGCAATACTCAGGGTAAATACGCGGCACGGTTAAACCGGCCACGTTGACACCCTCTCTAAAACGTTGCTGGCTTTCAGCTTCGCTGAGGTAGTTCAACTCCCTGTCCATATTGGCTTTAAATGAGGTTTTATAGGCCGCTAAATCGAAGCCCCATTTTTTGACGGGGCCGATGCCCGGCATCAGGCCGAAGAGGCCGATCTCGGCATCGACTCTGGCGGCGATATCGGGGTATTGGACTTTGACCGCAACATGTTCGCCGTTGAGTAATTGGCCATGGTGCACTTGGCCCAGCGAAGCGGCGCTAGTGGATTCGTCGAGATGGCTAAACACTTGCTCAATGGGCGCGCCAATAGCATCTTCAATGACCGGTGACAGGGTGGTGAGAGGGGTGGCTGGTATACCTTTAACGAGAGCGTCAAAGCTTTCATCATTGGCAGATGCGGCCAGTAGCTGGCCCAGTTTCATCATCACACCGCGAGCATCGGTAAACTGTAGTGCCAGCGCTCGCTGGGCAACCTGGCGTTGCTGAGGATTACTCGCCGTTTTCGTTTTAACCACCTTGACGCCAATTTTGGCAAGGCGCATGGCGCTGTGATACGTCGCTTTAAACATTAAATAATGAGTGATAGGTGATGGTTTTTGTAGTATCGGTCATTAATAGCTCTTATTTTATGGCCAGATGTTTTTTAAAGTTGGGTGTGAATGAAGGGTTAAAGTAAAAAAGCATCGCTGTTAATAGTATCGAGTAAGCGTGCAATCTTGCCATTTTGTTTATTTGAGAATTTAATCCGCAGGCCGTTCTCGTCGGAGGCAATAATCACCGAGATAATTTCATCGGAGTTATTACAGCTAAAGCCGAGTCTGTCATCAACCCGCAAGGGTGTTATGACGGTGATGGCCGCACCACCCGCGCTAATATTCTTTATGATGCCGTTATAAACTTGGCCATTGGCATGAATGGCGCATTCTAGTTGTTGCGCTGGGGTTTGCCGATGTTGGCCGCGTCGATTGAAGGCGTCATAATTTCTTAAATTACTTAAAATATTAGTGACGTTCTCGGTTAGCGACCGAGTGGCCGTAATGACACTCGATGAACCCTCGGTAACTTCGGAGGCCAAGTCTTGGCAAAAGCTGGTTTTATCGGCGACCTGCTGAATGTTGGCGGCCGATATTTTTGTCGCCTCGGCAGCGGTGCTAATATTGTGATTCATTTCCTCGGTAGTGGCCATTTGTTGCTCAACATTTTGGGCAACGGTTTTAGAAATCCCACTGGACTGCAGAATAGACACACCTATTTTTTCGATAGCCAGTGAGGTTTGCAGGGCCATTTGCTGCACTTCTTTAATCTGTGCGTCGACTCTGCCGGTGGCTGTTGCCGTCTGGCTTGCCAAATCTTTTACCTCCGAGGCGACTACTGTAAAGCCTTTACCGGCTTCTCCGGCGCGTGCTGCTTCTATGGTGGCATTGAGGGCCAGCAGGTTTGTTTGCCCGGCAATTTCCTTAATGACATTGGAGATGGTACTAATTTCATTGATAGCAAGGGTTAGGCCATTGACGATATCGTTGGTTTTTTCGAGCTCCCGTTCGGCGGACATGCTGGCTTTAAGTGATGATTCCGACTGTGCGGTAATCTCTTCCGCCGAGGTAGACATGGCCTCGAGGGCTTGAGCGCAAGCTTCTACGCTGGTTGATATTTCGGTGGAGGTGTCGGCAACCGTGTTGGCTTGATCGTTGACATCCTCTAGGTTCACCGTCATACCCTGGGTGGTGTCGAGCATGGTTTCACTGGTGCTTTGCACCACGGCTATGGCCGCCTGAACTTCAAGCTCGAGATTGTTGGCCAAATCCAGCATTTCATGGTTGCGGTCGGTGTGTACTTGGGCGATATAGGCTTGGGTATCGACAATGTTTTTAGCGGCTTTAAGATAGTTCCCAGGCATTCCCTGCTCGAGAAAGGTGCGGAAATATTGCTGCTGTGCGATATGTTCCAGTACGTTAGTGGACTCGCGAATATACGTGTCAGCTAAGTCGGCAGCGGCATTAAACGCGATCATTAGCGGGGTGAAGTCGCCGAATTCGTCCCAATTGGTGATACGTACACTGAGGTCGCCGGCGCGCACCTGGTTCATGGCTTTAAGGAAATGGTTTGCGCCACTTTTATAGGTTTCAAGCTCACTACGTAGGGCGTCACATTCGGCACAGGGGGTGTTTTCCTGTACAACTTGCTTATTGCGGACGAGTTTCATAATTTGGTACCCATTATTGACCAGATGAACTCGGGGTAATCGTGTCCCTGGTCGGTCAACATGGTGTTGAGCAAATTCTCTCCGGCCAGCATTGCAGCATCGGGATCGGGGTGTCGTTGCTCTTCGCTTCTTATACTTCTGTACAGGTCGGCAATCTGAAGGACGACCTCGGGTGTGACGCTACGTCTGACACTGTTATAGCCAATGTGCTCGTCACTGCCATTGAAGAGCGGGCTGACTTGCGCAAGAACCCAGACAAATTTACCGGACTGGGTAATATGCTTGACGTACAGGAAAAGCTCACCCACCGCAGGGTCTGTATCTAAAACGCGCTTGAGTAGAGAGCGAGGCATATCCGGGTGCCATGAGAAACTCATTATTTGGCCTAGAGCTTCGGCTGTTGTCGCTTCCATGACGCGACAATAAACATCATTGCAATAGATAAGTGCGCCATTGAGGTCGGATTGCGTCACCATCAGTTCGCTGTCGTTAAACACCGCCTCTTCACGAGTTGGCCTCACTGGATTCTCTGTCATTAGTCATTCCCTTGTAGTGAGTATGGGTCAGGGCTTTATTATATTTTATTGCTATTGGTTTTTTTCTTATCACTCCGCGCTATAACGCGAACGCCATAATGTTAGTTAAATCACAGGCGAATATTCCAGCCCATTAATCAGCTAATAATGTTTATTCAATCCTAGGCTAACACAAGATTTGAGTCTTGCGAGCAGTATCTTTTTCCTATTGGTTGGCGGGCTTAGGTGGTTTGTGGATTGGATCTCCGTTTGATCGATAAATATTGCAAATATGATTTTCAAGAGCTATAAATAAATTTCAGCGCATTTACATACAGCTGGTTATACATTATTGAACTCTAAATAACTTTAACCGCAAGATAGGGCTTATATTTGCATGAGATGTTCATCAACGATTGACTGGGTGATTTAAGTGAATTCTGAATCCATGTCGAACCATATTATTCTTGTTGATGAGGGCTGTTGTATTGGTACAGCAGTTGCTGCTGCATTGCGCGATGCCGGTTTTGAAGTCATAAATGCCAGCTCGCCGATTGGCAATGAAAGCGCCGGCGCTGTGGCGATGCTGCTGTTGCCCGTTGATATCGCAAACTCTAGAGGTGCGACGGGTCGCGAGCGCTATGACAATCTACAAAAGGCGGATGACGAATTTCAAAACAACCCGCGCGACCATACCACCGTGGGCCTCAATGAATTGTGCGAAACGGCTTTTCCGATTTGGTCCCGGCAAATTAACTCTTCGATTCAAATACTCGACGATGAGATAACGGGTATCTCTCAGGCCATCGCATCCATGGCCGAAGAGATTTCAATCGCCATGAATCTGTGTAATGTTGTGGTGGCAGAAATTGTTGAGCGCACCGAAGACCGCAGCGATGGTTCCGATGTTAGAGGCAAAATGGAAGCCGTTGCCAATGCACTAAAAAGTACTGTTGAAACCCGGAGCACTTTGCTAGAAGACGTTAAAAGCCTAGGGCCTCTGACCTGCGGCTTGGAGAGCATGGCCAACGACGTAATGGAAATATCGACACAGACTAAGTTGCTGGCCCTAAACGCGACCATCGAGGCGGCACGGGCAGGTGAAGCCGGCAAGGGTTTTGGTGTGGTGGCCTCCGAGGTACGGGCTCTGGCGATGCGCAGTGCTGAAATTGCCGAGGCAATGGTGGCGAGTTCGGAAGATATTCAGGAAAAAATTCATCATACGCAGATGAGTGCCGACGAAACCGCCGAGGTTGAAGTCAAGGTTGTCGAAACCTCGAATAGGAATATGACAACGATTTTAGCAGTGCACGACACAACCATGAATAATTTGTTGGTGTCCTTGGAAACAATGCAGGGCATCGATACAACCTACAAACAGAGTGTCAGCGAGGCCATTATTGCCCTGCAATTTCAGGATAGAGTCGGGCAAATTCTTCACAACGTCTCGACAAGTTGTGACAGTGGTTTAGAAATACTGGCTGAATCGATAGAAAATAATACCCGGGAGATCGACTACGAACCCTGGTTAGTCGAGATGAATACTCGCTTCACCACCGACGAAGAGCGCCAGAATTTGCGGGCTTTTATGGGTGATGATGAGGGTTCAAAGAATGCGGTAGCGGGTGAGGTTTCTTTTTTGTGAGGGTTGGAAATGGCTAAAACGATTTTGATTGTTGATGATTCATCTTCGGTGCGCATTGTACTGGCAACTACCTTAAAATCTGCGGGCTATAACGTAATTGATGCGGTCGATGGAGAGGATGGCTTGTCGAAATTAACCGGCGAAAAAATCCACTTGATTATTAGTGACGTGAACATGCCGAAAATGGATGGTATTACCATGGTCAAGAAAATTAAGGCCTTGCCGAAATATAAATTTACGCCGATATGTATGCTCACCACAGAGTCTGAAGAGTCAAAAATGAAAGCCGGGAAAATGGCGGGCGCCAAAGCCTGGATAGTCAAACCCTTTCAGCCGGCAGTTTTGCTATCGGCCGTTGAGAAACTGGTTTTACCCTAATAATTCTTCAATGGAATGATTATTTGAGTGCTTGTCATGGATATTAGCAAGTTAAAAGGCAGTAATAAAAAGACCGGTGTTTGCAAGTTACGCTTTCAAGGTGATATGGATATCTATGCCGCTGAGGAGACACTCGCGGCACTGCTACCTTACTTTGACGACTTTAAAACCTTCAGTGTGGAACTCGACCAAGTGGGTGAAATCGATAGTTCAGGCATACAGTTGTTGTTGCAATGCCATCGCCAATCGCAGAAGTCCGATGGCCAGTTGTCCATTTTATCCTGGAGTGAAAACGTGCGTGAGTTGATGGAGATTTTTCAATTGACGGAGCGCTTTACATTGCCGGATGCTGCGTGAATAAAATGTAGTACTTGATTAAAAAAACCAATAAAGATTAACCAATACAGGGTTGTAGCGATGAGTCTTGATGAAGGCTTGCAGGGTTTTCTTGAAGAATCGAAAGATTTGTTGGATGAGATGGAGGATCTACTCCTCAAGCTCGAAGACAAGAGCAATGATAGTGAAATCATAAATGCTCTCTTCCGTGTCGTACACACGCTCAAGGGTACCTCGGGTATGTTTGGCTTTACCGAGGTGGTGAGCTTTACCCACGGTGCCGAAAGTGTCATGGACAGTGTTCGCGATGGCGATATCGTCCTCAATGAAGACTTGCTCTCGGTTCTTCTCAAGTCGCGCGACCATATTTCGGCCCTACTCGATGTCGCCCTCGAAATTAGCAGTGAATTATCTGCCGAAGATAGTCAGCAGGGCACTGTGCTGAGCGAGCAGCTGGCGCAGTATTTGAACGGCTCCGAGAGCTCGACACCGGAGGGTGATAGCGCTGGCCCAGCCGCAGAGAGCGCTACGCCCGCGAGTAGTGATACTGGCGCAGCGGTTGTTCAAGCGCTGGATGGTGAGACCGTAGAAAATGAGAGCTGGCATATCTCTCTGCGCTTTGGCCCCGACGTGCTGCGCAATGGTATGGAGCCACTGTCGTTTATTCGCTACCTGAATACGATAGGTACTATTCTCAGCCTAGAAACCATCGACGAGCAGCTGCCCGAGCCGGCGGCAATGGATGCCGAGAGTTGTTACCTGGGCTTTGAAATTAATTTCGCCACTACGGCAGATAAAGCCGAAATCACCGCTGTCTTTGAGTTTGTTCAGGACGACTGCAAGGTCAATATATTACCGCCCCATAGCCATGTCGAAATCTATCTAAAATTACTCGAAGATCTTCCAGAGGGCCATTATCGCATCGGTGAAATCCTCACGCGTACGGGCATTCTCACCCATCGCGAATTGGAGAGTATTCTTGTTCTGCAAAGCTCGCAACTCAGCGAGGCTGCTGCAGGTAGCGACCCAGCGAGTGACCCGGTGCCCTTTGTGGGCGAGTTAGCCGTCAGCGAGGGTTTAATTGAGGCACCACTCGTCGATGCAGCCATTAAACGCCAGGAGGAGTGCAAGGTGGTTCGCGTCAGTGCCGCCAAGCTCGAAGAGCTGATCACCCTGGTCGGTGAGTTGGTGATCGCCGGCGCTAACACCCATCTGTTGGCCCGTGAATCCGAAAATAATGGCTTGGTGGATGCGACCGAAAAACTCGGTGGCCTCGTGGAGGCGATCCGCGATACCTCCCTGAGTCTGCGCATGGTGCAGATTGGCGATACCTTTGCGCGTTTTAGGCGGGTGGTGAGGGAAAATAGTCGCGACTTGGGCAAAGAAATTGACCTGGAGATCAGTGGTGGTGACACCGAGCTCGACAAAGTGGTGGTCGATAAAATGGCTGACCCCCTGATGCACCTGGTGCGCAACTCGATTGATCACGGCCTGGAAACCCCTGGGCAGCGGGAGGCAGCTGGCAAGTCACCACGTGGCACCATTAGTCTCAATGCCTTTCACGACTCCGGCAGCATCGTGATTGAAATTAGCGACGATGGCCGCGGCCTGGCAAAAGACAAAATTCTCGCTAAGGCCATCGAGAAGGGCTTGATTAGCGACAATCACAATCTTAGCGATGATGAGATTTACCGGCTTATTTTTGAGGCCGGTTTCTCCACCGCCGACAACGTCACCAATTTATCTGGCCGTGGGGTGGGGATGGACGTGGTGCGGCAAAACATTGAATCCTTGCGTGGACTTATCGATATTAAAAGTACGCTCGGCGAGGGTACAGTCATTACCATTCGCTTGCCCTTGACTATGGCCATTATCGACGGTTTTTTGGTGCAGGTTGGCTCCGGGTCATATGTGATTCCGCTGGATATGGTCGATGAGTGCGTCGAGTACAGTGAAGTGGCACAAGACGCCTACGATGGTAGCCAGCATATCAACCTGCGCGGTGAAATTATGCCCTATTTACGCCTCGGCGAGGTGTTCACACCAAGCCGTAACGCAGCGGACGCAGTTTCATCTGACAGCGGCGAGAAGTCTCAAATCGTCGAGAAGTCCCGCGAAAATATTGTTGTCGCACGCTATGGCAATAAAAAAGCCGGCTTGGTGGTCGATGATTTACTCGGTGAGCACCAGACGGTGATCAAACCACTGGGGCGTATTTTTGAAAATGTACAGGGTTTAAGTGGTGCCACCATACTCGGCAATGGTGAGGTGGCGATGATCGTCGATGTACCCAATTTGGTGGATAAACTATCCACCATTGGGGTTTGAAAAATGCTCAATGGATGTGAGATGTAGAGAGTCGGTGTAGGCACGAAATGTCATCAGTGTAGTAGGCAGGTCGCGAATCAGTTTTTTATTATTCAATATAAAAGTGAGGTGGCAGCATGGAAAATAATACGCAAGATGTGGCATTGAGTAAAAAAATCACCCTGTTAGCTGTCGGTGCCAGTGGTCTGGCGCTGATCGTGGTCGCTGCGGTGAGTAGCTTCTCGTCGCTGGGTTTGAACGCGGCATTAATCCTTGCGGCGGTGGTTTGCGTGGCGGCATTGGTGCCGACGGTCAAAGCCATGTTAGCGCCCACCGTTGAGGCCCTCAACTCTGCTGTCAACATGCTCGACGAGCTGGGCACCCGCGAAGACTTTCCGGCGGGTAGCGCCGAGGGCGATGAGGCCGGCTCGGTGCTGGCGCGTTTAAAGGCCTTTAAGCGCAGCTATGAGCGCAATACCCAGGAATCTTTGGCGAAGGTGGCGGAATCGGAACAATTCCACGCCGGTCTCGAGCAAACCTCGACCAATATCATGATGGCCGACCTGGACTACAACATCACCTATATGAACAAGACGGCAACGGCTCTGTTTAAAGCCAATGAAGCCGACTTTCGAACTAGCTTACCGAAGTTCGATGCCAGCAAGTTAGTGGGTGCCAATATTGATATTTTTCACAAGGATGCGGCCCATCAACGGGGTATTTTAAAACACCTCAGTGCCACCATCGAAACCGATATTCCCATCGGCACCCGTTTGATGCGCGCCATTGTCAGCCCGATTACCGACAGCAGTGGACAGCGCACGGGTACCATCGTTGAGTGGATTGATCGCACCGATATCCAGGCCCAGGAGGAAGAGGCCGCAACACTGGCGTCCTCCTCGGCGACCTACCAGGCGGGCCTGCTGCAGGCCAGTACCAACCTGATGATGGCGGATATTGACCTCACCATTAACTACATGAATACGGCGGCGACGGCGATGTTCCGCGCCAACGAGGCCGATTTTCAGGCCGACCTACCGAACTTTGCGGTCGACAAATTGGTGGGCAGTAATATCGATGTCTTCCATAAAGACCCCTCGCACCAGCGCGGCATCCTCGGGAGCCTGTCGAGCACCATCGAGGCGGAGATTCTGATTGGCACGCGCATTATGAAGGCCATCGTCAGCCCCATTATCGACGAACAAGGCAAGCGCACGGGCACGGTGGTGGAGTGGGTCGATCGCACCGAGGCCGAGCTACAAGAGCGCGAGGCACAAGCCCTGGCCGCCAGTTCGGCGACCTACCAGGCGGGCCTGCTGCAGGCCAGTACCAACCTGATGATGGCGGATCTTGACCTCACCATTAACTATATGAATACGGCGGCGACGGCGATGTTCCGCGCCAACGAGGCCGACTTTCAGAGCGACCTACCGAACTTTAAGGTCGACGAGTTAGTGGGCAGCAATATCGATGTCTTCCATAAAGACCCCTCGCACCAACGCGGCATCCTCGGGAGCCTGTCGAGCACCATCGAGGCGGAGATTCTGATTGGCAGGCGCATTATGAAGGCCACCGTCAGCCCTATTACCGACGCTGCGGGCAAGCGCACGGGCACGGTAGTGGAGTGGGTCGATCGCACCGAGGCCGAGCTACAAGAGCGCGAGGCACAAGCCCTGGCCGCCAGTTCGGCGACCTACCAGGCGGGTCTGCTGCAGGCCAGTACCAACCTGATGATGGCGGATATTGACCTCACCATTAACTACATGAATACGGCGGCGACGACGATGTTCCGCTCCAACGAGGCGGATTTTAAAACCAGCCTGCCGAATTTTGCGGTCGACAAACTGGTGGGCAGCAATATCGATGTCTT
>MAAC01018895.1_pt1 | contig 32482 bp, 31 predicted proteins | sample 1115981 | NCBI WGS metagenome assembly MAAC01 (sample SAMN04961126, study PRJNA320927) | seawater metagenome | isolation source: sample BD02T64 sea water enriched with oil for 64 days | place: USA:Gulf of Mexico | collected 2013-07-27 | reverse complement strand
CATGGCGGCATAGTCGGCCAGTTGCGCCAGGTCACTGGCCCGATCGCTGAGGTGTGTCGCTGCCTGCTGCAGGGTTTCCTCGATTAAACCTTGCAGGGCCCGCTCGAGAAGCTCGCGCTTATTACCCGGGGAGAAGATGACGCCGAGCCACTGTTCGCGCCGACCGAGCAGGCTCAGTAGTAAGCCCTCGAGGCGCGGTAAATCGTTGTCGAAATGAATTAACAGGGTTTCCAGGGCCGAGCCCGTTGTTCCGGGGTTTTCCAACTCGGCACAGACCTGCTGCACGGCGAGGCGGTAGGCGGCCTGAGGGTTGTCACTGGGCTCGGGCAATTGACCGATGCCGAGATCGACGGCGAGCTGGCTGGCAAGGTGACGACAAAAGCTGTCGATGGTCAAAATGCGCAGCCGGTTGGGGGCGGCAATCAAGTTCCAGCCCTGTTGGCGATCGCGGGCCAGGACGCGCAGTGCCAGCTCGCGGTTTTGGGCTTCGTAGTCATTGTCGACCGACGTATTGTTCTGCGCGGCGAGCAGTGCGGCAATCAGGCGCGCGCGCATCTCACCGGCGGCTTTGCGGGTGAAGGTCATGCAGAGCACTTCTTCCGGTGCCGTGGCCTGGGCCAGCAGGCAGAGTATGCGCTGGGTCAGCAGGCCGGTTTTACCCGAGCCGGCGGGTGCGGCCACTGCAAAAGAGTGGTGGGTGTCGAGGGCCTGTTGGCGAGCCTGGGCATCAGCGGGTGGGGGCATGTTTGTGATCTTCGTTGGTCGTTGTGGGGGCTTAGTCGAGGTCGGCGCCGAGTTCATCGGCAGCATTGGCGCGTTGGGTAATCTCCGGCCAGCGGTTTAAGGGATAGAGGTGGTTCTGGTAGCGCAGCGCTGCGCTGGTGTAAAAGGCTACCTCCGCCTGGCCGTCGAGAAACTCCTCGGCCAGGGTCTCGAGCTGTTCACGCCATACTTCAAGGCAGTCCTGCCAATCATCGAAATTGATTTTTGTCAGCGGTTGCAGGCCGGGAATAAGCTCCGGCGTGTCACTCACGCCCTTGGCGACCACACTTTTTGCGGTCGATATTTGCCCGAAGCAGAGGGCGCCAACTTGCTCGGGCAGGGCCAGGGCATAGAGGGGCAGCTGGGGTTCTTCCAGCCTTTCGCCGGCCCAGCAATGGATATTGGTGTCGCCGGTTTTATAATCGATGAGCACCACGCGCTGATCCTCGAGCCGGTCGATGCGGTCAATACGCAGGCTCAGGGGCAGGCCGCCGATGGACATGGTGAGCTGCTTTTCCGGGGCCAGCACGCTAAAGGGCTGGCGCTGCAGCTCGATGTCGAGCCACTGTTGGAGCAGTTGCTGGAGGCGTCGGGTCTCGATGGCGGCAAAGCGCGGCCCGAATATATCGCTGCGACTTTGCAGCAGGGGGCGCATTGCCTCGGCAATGACCGCGCTAAGTGCCTCCTCGAGAGCGCTGCTGTCCAGGGCTTTAACCGAGGATTGATCATGAAAGCGGGTCCAGAATAACTCCAGACAGCGATGCACCAGGTTGCCGCGCTCGATGGCCGACAGGCCACTAGCGGGCCGAGCCAGTGCCTGGGCGCCGAGACGCCATACGGCAAAGGCATTAAAGGGGCTGCCCGCCTGGGCCTGTAGAATTGCCGTGCCGCCGCGAATGCTCTGTCCGTTGGTCTGCAGGGCGGGGCCTTGAGTGATATCTATTTTTTGCAGTTGTGCTGGCGGCAGTGCGGCGTACAGAGGGTGATGGCACGGGGGAGGCAGTACTGTTGACGTCGATAAGGCGAAGGTGGCCTCGGGTAATAGGCGCGAGGCTTCGAGCTCGGTATCGCCGTCCCGCGTCGCGTAGCTAAAAATAAGTTGAGGGCTACTGTGCTGGAAACCCTCGAGTAGTTGCCTGGCGAGATCGAGCTCCTGATGGGCACTGCTACGCGGTAGCTGGTAGCGCTGTTGCACATCGACGGGCAGCAAGGGGTTGAGGGAAGTCGGCTGGGGCCACTGTCTGTCGTCCATGCCGGCTATCCACAGTTGATCGAACTCGAGGCCGGCGGCCTCCAGCAAACCGAGCACCTGCACCGGGCTATCGTGACTTTGCGCCTGAAATACCGTGGCCTGAGCCATGCGTGTCATTTGTGTCAGGGCGGCGCTGGCCCCTAGTGGTTCGGCGCTGGCATCGAGGCCGGCAAAGTCCTCAAGCAGCGTTAAATAGTGCTGGTGCTGCTGATACTCGATACTGTCGAGGCTGCGTGGCCCGGGCCAACCAAGAATGTCGAGACGTTGGGAAAATTCCTCGGCCCAATAACAAAAGCTAGCGCTTTTGGGCTGGCGACGCACGCGCTCGGCGATAGCCTGCCAGGCCGTGGCCAGGGATGGATAAGCCTCGCTGGAGAGCGAGGCTGGGGCTGGATTTTCACTCTCGAGTGATGGGGCTTTACTTTGTCTTTCGGCCTCGGCGAGGCTGGCGCGAAATGCCGAGGGCGAGTGCATGAGTTGATTACTATCGCGCAATAGCAGTTCGCAGTGAGTGCGGACAAGCAAATGATGATGCGCCAGGTCGGGCTGTAGTTCCGTCGTGTCAGTATCCTCGGTTGGGGGACAGCAGGTACCCCAAAAGGGATCCGCCAGCAGGTGGCACCAGCGCTCCAGTGGCAGCGCGTGGTTTTGCACAGCCAGCAAGCTAAGGGCGCTTTCGAGCAGGGGTGTGCGGCCCAGGGGAGTACCGGCCGAGAAATTGAAGGGTGCAATACTGCGCTCGGTGTCGGGCAGGCAGTGGCTGGCGACGAAAGTGTCATGGAAAATACGGGACACCTGCTGCTGCGACTTGGCGAGACTGCCGAACACGATGCCGATACGTTGCTCGGGATTGGCATCGTGTTGTGCCCTGGCCCAATGGGCGGCGGCGCTGATTTCGCTTTTCTGGTCGTGATAGCCTTGCAGGGTGATAGCGGTAGGGCTCGCCACCCCTGCAGTGTTAGCGACATCGTTTGTGGCGGCATTGATAATATCTCGCTGCAGCGCTGCGAGTGTTTGAAAGCCAACCAGGCGTATGGCCTGGTAGCCGGGAAAATTGCCCGCTCTATAGGCCTGCGCAATCAGGCTTTGGGCCTGCTCCCAGGTGATCAGTTGTTTTTGATCGAGGCGCCGATTAAAGGTCTCGAGCCAGCGTAGTAAGGCGGCACTGCCGGGGTGGTGACTGTCAGTCAGCTCATTGAGCGGCACCCGGCAACGCTGCAATTGTTGCCAGGTTTGCATGGCCAGTTCCGCCAGTGAGGGGATGTCGGCTGTCGCTGGCAGCAAGTCATCCTCAGCGATACTCGCCTGCCACAGCAGTTGTTCGCCGTGTTTGTCGATGACACTGCGGGGAGTGGCGAGCAGGCTCGGGTCTTCACCTTCAATCAGTTCAGCCCAACAGCTAGTGAGCCAGTCCTCAAGGGCCATCACCAGAGGTTGACGCCAGGTCTGCAGCCCCTGTGTAGCACAGTGTTGGCCCCAGGCCTGGGTGATGTGTCGTGCCAGGCGGTAATTGGGTGTGAGGATTAAATGCCCGGCGGTAATACTGGCGATCAGGGGCGCGATATTAAAAAAGGCTTTGGGCATAGGGGGGCTGGTTCCGGGCTTAAACTTGGGCTGCAATCACAGATTGCTGACAGTTGGTGATACTGCCACAGACATCAAGTAAAATCCGCAATTCAGGTTCTGTGCAGGCTCTCGATCCGCTTGAATTTATAGTTTTCTTATCGCGGTGCTGCATGTCTTGAGGTATCTGTGGCATTGTTACGGCAAGTCTTTGTTTGTTCACAGTAATGCTAGCAGGGAGACCTGTTCCACAGAATTTAAGAGGCGATTTAATTAGCATTGCCCTGAGCAGATAAAAGGCGGGAAGAGGTGATGAGCGGGGTGGTTGAGTGCGTGTATGAGTATCGGTAAGAGGCGCGGAAGGGTGCTGACTTGCCTTGCACTCAGTTGTGGAAATAAGCCTTATTCAATGTATATAAAAAAGACAATGTTCAATACCATGAAAAAAATTATAGGGCTTTGTGTCGCTGTGGCGACAGTATGGCTGGTTACGGCCTGTGCGCCAGCGCCGATAACGATGTCGGATCACCATATTAATGTCGACTCCGCTGCGGCGCTAGGCGATGTGCCGGCACCCGTCTTACTGCACCCGCAAGCCACTGTGGCGAGTGATAGTGGCGGCGACCGGGCCGATGCCGAGTTGCTGGATGCTGTGTATTCCGTGGTCGTTAACAATGTCAACCTCAGGGAACTGCTGTTTGCCCTAAGTCGTGATGCCGAAATTGATGTCGATATTGCCTCGGGTATTCGTGGCAGCATTACCTTAAATGCCGTCGACCAGAGCCTGTTCCAGATACTGGATCGCATTGTCAATTTATCGGATGTTCGCTATCAGATGAACAACGGCGTGCTAGTGATTGAGCGGGATAGCCCCTATTTTTCCCACTACGATGTGGCCTATCTGAATATGGGGCGTTCCAGTAGTTCCAATGTGTCAATATCGACAGAGGTGGCGACCACGGGGGTTGGGGCCGACACCGGTAGTTCTGGCTCGGGAAACTCGGGTGATAACAGTTCCAATACGGTCATTCGCAATACCTCGAATAATAATTTTTGGCGCACCTTGACCGAGAATATCGATGCTATTCTCAATGGCGGCAATAGCACCGGTTCAGCCTATACAGATAATTCACAAGAGCGGGCGAGTTCGCCTGAGCGAGCGACTGAAGCGGGTGAGGGCAGGGCTCGGCCCGTCTCTAGTGTGATTGTGAATTCGGAAAGTGGCCTGTTAACGATTAAGGCAACCCGCAAGCAGCACCATGAAATCCAGATATTTTTAGATCGTGTACTCGATGGTGCCCAGCGCCAGGTGCTGATTGAAGCGAGCATTGTCGAGGTGCAATTGAATGACGCCTACCAGGCCGGGGTCGACTGGTCTCGTCTGGTGCAGTCGGGCGCCAGCGGTTTTAGTTTTGTACAGGACTTGATCGGCTCCAATCTAACCCAGGCGCCAGTATCCACCTTGAGCTATAGCAGCAATGGTAAGCACGATATTAGTGCCACGGTGAAATTGCTGAGTGAATTTGGCAATACCAAGGTGCTCTCCACGCCAAAATTAATGGTACTCAACAACCAAACGGCCCTGCTCAAGGTGGTGGACAACCTGGTCTATTTTTCCATCGATGTTGAGGAGGATGTACAGGAAAACTTCATTAATAGAACCTTTACCTCCGACATTCACACCGTGCCGGTGGGACTGGTGATGAGTGTGACGCCTCACATTTCCGAGAGGGATGAGGTGACCTTGAATGTCAGGCCGACAATATCGCGAGTTTTACGCTTTGTTCAAGACCCCAATCCCGCTTTGGCAGCATCTGAGGTGGAGAGCCTGATTCCAGAAATATCGGTGCGCGAAATGGAATCGATGATGAAAATCCATGGCGGCGATACGGCCGTTATTGGTGGTTTGATGCAGGATATCCAGGCGGATAATTCTTCCGGTGTACCCGGGCTCTCTAAACTGCCCTACATAGGTGAACTGTTTAGTTTAAAAAGCAGGGATTACACCAAGTCTGAATTGATTATTTTCATTCGCCCGGTCATTATCGAGCAGGCCAGCTTAAAGAGCCAGGCTCTGTCTCCCTACCAACAATTTCTGCCCCGCAATCTTACCGTTGATGGCGCGGAGTAGCGGCCTTGAGTTTATTACTGGACGCTTTAAAAGAAGCACAAAAACAGCGGCAAGGCACGGGAGTTACCGAGCAGAACAAGCCGGACGCCAATAACAATAACGAAGAAGTTGTGGAACTTGAGTTAGAACTCGACTTAGAAGCAGCGGTGCAAGTGGAGGAAGAGCCTGGAGCGGCATTGCCGGAGGAAGTCCGTGTTGACGATGGGGCACCTGCGGCCGCTGTGCCGAGCGAACCAGACGCCGGTCAAGTTGCTAGTGCTGCTGCCCTTGGCGGTAGTCCCGCTGAGCCAACAGCCACTGAGCTCGCAGCTAGTCAGTCCACAATTAGTCAGCCCACAATTAGTCAGCCAGCGTCGCCAGAGTCACAGCCCCGTACTGCCCCTGAACAAGCGTCGCAAGGGTCTGCGCTAGGTTCCCGTGTCAAAATTGATTCACCCCATTCGGCAAATGCGGTATTTCGCAACCGCGGGCGCCTTAAGGAAAAACGCCCTCTGGCCATTGCTTTGTCGTTACTTTGCCTGGTGTTAGCGGCTGTTATGGCCTATGTTTTTTTCCTCAGCGAAGAGTATTCACCAGCGCCACAAAAGGTCGTGAGGGTACAAAAAGTTAGTAGTCCCGAGCCGCCTCTTACCCCACTAGTCGCTGCCAGTCATACTGCTTTACCAGGCAGTGGTGCCAGCACTCCTGCGCGAGAGCTTGCCGAGACTTCCACCATGGTGCGTACCCCAGCCTCTGGCGAACCGGACGTGCCAGCACTTGGGGAAGAGCCCATGCAAATCCCTGTTGAGCAGAGAGCATTGCCGAGTGAACAGCAGAACAGTGTCATAGAAAGCCCCCAACCGACAGTAGTTAGTCTCCCCCAGGACTTAACAGCTAGGCCCGATCAGCAGCAAGTTGCAGTCAGCGAGTCGGCAGCGGTCTTTTCCGGCATCCAGATTCGTAAACGACGCATACCCGAGAAGCGCAATGAACAGTTGAGGTTGGCTCAGGAGGCATTGCAGGGTGGTCAATTGCAGCGTGCGGAAGCAAGTTTTAGCGCCGTGCTCAAGACCTCTGCGGATAATGTTGCGGCCCTGTTGGGTATGGCGAATTTATTGGCCATTAAGGGCCAATACGAGCAGGCACAATTGTTTTATCGCCAGGTACTCGCACTCAAACCCCAGCACCTCAGTGCCAGAGCGGGCTTGTTGAGCCTCGCCAGTTCATCCTCTCTGAGTGTTGGCAGTGCCTTGCAACAACTGATAGCGGAGAGCCCACAACAGGCTTTTCTACATGCCAGCCTGGGGGACTACTACTTAAAACGGCGCGAGTGGGCCGCCGCACAGAAGGCCTACTTTGATGCCTTTAGTCGCGACGCCAAGAATGCCGATTACGCCTACAACCTGGCCATTTGTCTCGATCAGATGCTGAAGCCGAAACTGGCCCTGGAGTTTTACCGCCAGGCCCTGGAGCTTGAAAAAACATCACATGGCCGTTTTGATAGTGCCGTTGTGGCGGCGCGAATCACTGTTTTAAAGGCTGTCGCGCGGTGAATAGTCCCATTAAGCCAAGAAAAAGAATTGGCGATCAGCTAATTGATAGCGGCGTCATTAGTGCCGACCAACTATCTATCGCGATACTTGAACAAAAGCGCTCGGGTGAGCGACTCGGTGCGGTTCTGGTCGGCCTCGGTTTTCTTACCGAAGCGGTACTCAAAGACGCTCTTGGTGAGCACCTGGGTCAGGATAGTGTCAATTTGCGCGAGGTGGTTCCCGACTCCGACGCCATAAAGTTGATCGATAAGTCACTGGCGGTGAAACTCAAGGTGATGCCGGTGAGTTTCGTTGTTGAGCAGCAAAAACTGCTGCTGGCGATGCCGGATACCTTTGATATTTTGACCATCGATCGCGTCTCCGCGGCACTGCCCGAGGGTGTTCATGTCGAACCCCTGCTGGCCAGTGAGAAGGAGGTGATGTTTGCCATCGATCAGTTTTATGGTTTTGATTTATCCATCGACGGCATTCTGCATGAGATTGAGACCGGTGAGTTTGATATACGCAGCGGCGAACAGGAGGGCAAGGAATACAGTCATCCGACGGTGCGACTGGTCGATGCCTTTCTCACAGATGCGGTCAAACAGGACGCCTCGGATATTCACTTTGAGCCGGAAGAGGGCTTTCTGCGGGTGCGCTATCGCATCGATGGTGTGTTGCGCCAGGTCAGAAGCCTGCATAAAAAATACTGGCCGGCCATCGTGGTGCGTTTAAAAGTTCTGGCGGGTATGAATATCGCCGAGGTGAGAGCGCCCCAGGATGGCCATATCTCCTTGAAAATCACCGGCCACCCCATCGATTTTCGCATTGCTTCCCAGCCGACCCTGCATGGCGAAAATGTGGTGTTGCGTATTCTCGATAGAAGTAGGGCCATTGTGCCCCTCGATGAGTTGGATATCAGCGACTACCAGCGCAACATGTTCAAGCTGATGATGGCGCGCCCCGAGGGTATTATATTGGTCACCGGGCCCACCGGCAGTGGTAAAACCACGACCCTTTATTCACTGCTAAATTATCTCAATGATGAATCGGTGAACATTATGACCCTGGAGGATCCGGTGGAATATCCGATGCCGATGATTCGCCAGTCCTCCCTCAATTCAGCGGTTAAGATGGACTTTGCCGGGGGCATTCGCTCCTTGATGCGCCAGGACCCGGACATAATTTTGGTTGGCGAAATGCGCGATGCCGATACCGCCAATATGGGCTTTAGGGCGGCGATGACCGGGCACCAGGTGTTTTCCACCCTACATACCAACTCCGCGCTGGGGGCATTTTTGCGCCTGCGGGATATTGGTGTGGCCTCCTCGATGTTGGCGGGGAATATTATCGGCGTGGTGGGACAGCGCCTGGTCAGAAAACTGTGCCGGCATTGTCGGGTGGCAAGCAAGCCCAGTGAATTGGAAGTTCAACTACTCGATGCCAAGGAGCCTCTGCCCGATCATATCTACCAGGCCGGGGCTTGTGACAAGTGCAATCATCGTGGCTATAAGGGGCGCATTGCTCTACTCGAAATTTTGAAGATGGATGAAGACCTGGATGAGTTGGTGGCACAGCAGGTGCCGATGCGCGAGTTGAACGCGTTGGCTACAGAAAAGGGTTTTGTACGTTTGGTCGACGATGCCATTGCGCGCGTGCGCAGTGGCGATACCACGATGGATGAGGTGTCCAGGGTAGTCGACTTTAGTTCCAGGCTGGGTATGTAGACGTGAGTGAATACGCCTACCGCGCAATAGATGCCAATGGCAAAAAAGTGCGCGGCTGTCATGAGGCCAATGGGCTCGAAGAGCTTGCCTCGCGTCTTGAAAAGCAGGGCTTCCATTTACTGGACGCGAAAATTAACAAGCAGGCATTTTCGCTTTTCCCCCAGCAACAGGTCGAACGTCGCAATCTGATTGTCCTGTTTATGTATTTGGAGCAAATGGTGGGGGCGGGCATCCCCATCCTCGATGCACTAACGGAGATGCGCGATAGTGAGGCATCGCCACTGATGCGAAAAATGATCGGCACCTTGATTGATGATATTTCATCGGGTAAGACTCTGTCGGAAGCAATGAAAAGCCACGACAAAATCTTTACCGAACTGATGATCAATTTGGTCATGGCGGGCGAGCAAACGGGTAATATGGCCGCCGTTTTTGCAGAGCTCAGGGATATCCTGGTATGGCAGGATGACATTGTTAGAAAGACCAAAAAACTGATCTCCTACCCGCTGTTTGTTGGCACTATTATTTTGGCGGTGGTGTGTTTTCTTATGATCTATCTAGTGCCGCAATTGGTCAGTTTTATTATTTCAATGGGCCAGGAAATCCCCTTGATGACCCGCGCCCTACTGGTGGTGTCCGATGCTTTTGTCAACTATTGGTATGTGATTCTTGGCTCCCCGGTGCTGATTTTTATCATGGTGCGACAGCTGCTTAAACGCAGTGTCACTGCCAAGTATTGGTTTGATCGCAATAAATTATCCCTGCCGGTATTTGGTGAGGCCATCAGCAAACTGGAACTGGCGCGCTTCAGCAAAAATTTTGCCCTGCTCTATGATGCGGGTATTAGTGTCATAGAGTGCCTGACCATTAGTTCGAATACCTCAGCCAATCTGTATATTAAGGGTGAATTCGCCGCGATTAAGGAAAAGATATCCAGTGGTGACAGCATTTATGTGGCCTTTTCATCGGCTCAACTCTTCCCACCCCTAGTACTGAGAATGCTCAATGTCGGCGAGCAAACCGGCGCCCTGGGTGCCTCGCTATTGCGAATTAGTGAATTTTACAGTCGCGACGTTAATGAATTAATTGAAAAAATACAGTTGATGATTGAGCCCGCAATGACGGTCATTATGGGTGTCTTACTGGGCTGGATTATGCTCTCGGTGCTGGGGCCAATCTATGACATTATCAGTACCATACAGTTGTGATGAAAAGCGAAATTCTCCTTTGTTTGAATGATAGTCGCTTAACGGTCTACCGTTATTCGTCTCATGTGCTTGCCTGTGACAGTACTTACGAGCTGGCTGAAGCCGTGGGACTTGAAGGCTTTGCAAGATGGCTGCAGGACAGTGAATCGGAAACGATGGCACTGCTGCTCGATGTCTCCTCTGAAGATTACTACGAGGAGCAATTGCCCCATGTGTCCGGGCGCGATCGGGGTTTACTGCTGGACAGGAAAAAGGCCAAGCTTTCTATCTCCGAGGGGTTTTCTCAGACTACTTTCTCGACACGCCTGGCGACAGGTCGGCGTGACGATATCTATTTTATTTCGGGTATTAGTGATTGTTCAGCTTTTCAGCCGTTGCTTAGCATTCTTGCCGATAAGCAAGTTGCCATACGTGGCGTTTACTCCTGGCCCCAATTCACGGCCGAGCTGGCACGGCCCATTGAGCACGGTAAAAAATTCCTCCTGGTGACCTGCGATGTGGAGGACTCCCAGAGTGGTCGCTATACCTTTCGAAAGAGCTTTGTGGTCAATAATAAGTTGTATTTTAGCCGTAAGACCGCGGTTGCGACTGGCGATGTGAGTGAAATTCCCGGCAGTGTGCGAAAAGAAATCGAGCGTACCTGGCAGTATTTGAATAATAGGCGGGTTCTTGAGGCAGATAGCCACATGCAGGTGTTGTTGATACTACCTCGACATATGCAGGGCATTCTACGAGGCGAGCAGGAAGCCGCTCACTGCGACTACATTTATGCCGACATCGAAGAGTTGGCCCAGGAGCATGGCTACAGTAGTGATGGCGGCAAATTGAGTAGTAGCTCCCTGGGTGCTTTTTTACTGGCCAGGGGGGGAGGGCGCAAGAGTCACTATCAACCTCCACGACTGGATGTGATTCAACAGCAGCTGAAAATTAAGCGTTGGTTGAATGTTGCCTGTGTTCTCAGTCTCGCCCTTGCGCTGGTGTTTAGCGCCTTAAATATAGTGCGTGGCCTCGATATGGCCGAGGCGAATGGGGCCTTGACGATCAAGGCTGGCCTGCTGGAAGGAGAGTTGAAAATACAGCGGGAGGCTTTTCATTACCAGGGGCCGCCACCACAAGAAATGAAAGACCTGGTGGTGTTATCAACACGGATATTAGAACACAGTGCCTTGCCGGCAGCGGTCTTCGCTGTCATCAGTGAGGGCTTGTCCGGCTTCGACGATCTACTGTTAAGCGAAATAGAATGGCGTAACGTCGGCTTCGAGCAGTTTGGCGGAATGCGACAGGAGGTTGCTGATTATCCAGGGGTTGAGGGACAAGCAGCTGAAACACTAGTGGTGGTAAGTTTACAGGGTGAACTGACAGATTTTGATGGGGATTTTCGTCACGGCATCGAACGGATAGAGTTACTGCTGAGTCAATTTCGCGCCGATGAACGGGTGCTAGCCATCACCGCTAAACGGCTGCCTCTCGATGTTGATTCGGCTTTAAAAATTAGTCGCGCCCTGTCCGATCAGCGCACAGCCAATTTCGCCATCGACGTGACACTCAGAGGGCTTGTACTCTGATGGACAGTATTCAGTTTTCGCTGATAAAAAAACAGGTCGTGGTATTTGTCATACTACTGCTTTGTAGTCTTGCCCTGGTATTTGGCAGCGCCCTGTATAAGCAAAAACAGCTGGATGAAGAAAAAAGTATTAATTCAAGGATGCGCACTTTACGGGTGAATATTGCCAATATCGCCCTCGATAAAATATTGATTAAGGATTATCAATCGAGCCATAAAAACCTTACTGATAAGGGTTTTTTCGATAAGGAAAAGCGTCTTGCCTGGATTGAACAATTACAGCTCACGGCGGATCGCTTGGGCTTACTGGATTTACGCTATCAAATAAATTCACAGTCTGAAGTTGCACAAGATATGTTTTCAACACCCCCCGGTGTGAGGCTGTTTAAATCCCGGCTCAACTTTCAGACACGCTTATTACACGAGGGCGATTTAGTGAGCCTGATCGCCGATTTACAGAGCCATCATTCGGGCCTACTGGTTGTCGAGCATTGCAAGCTGTCACGCCGCAGTGGTCGCGACAATCATTCCACAAAGCCAGGAAAAGACAGGTACAACTTTCATGGCCTGTGTGACATTGCCTGGTATACCTCGGACAAGCCTGCGGCACCTGGTTTGCCGACGAGGAGTCGCTCGTGATGGTGGACTTTTTTGCCAGGCTTTGCCCCTTTCTACTAGTGGCCTTACTACTAACATCATCGCCCCATAGCGCGGCCTTTGGCAGACTGTTGACGAGCCCCGCCGAGCGTGTGCAACTGGATAGGCAGCGCAATGGTAGCGAGCTTGTATCAGCGTCGGTGCAAGCAACCCCTGCTCGACAGTATGTTTCCTTAGAAGGTGTGGTGTCGCGCCAAAATGGCCCCGCCAGCATCTGGATTAATGGCCAGCTTCAAGATAAGCCAAGAGCCCATACCGGAGCTGACCGACAGGGCAAGGCGGGCATCGATGTAGTGCTACCAGCCTCGCAGGGCTCTATTCGCCTGCAACCAGGCCAGTTACTGCATCTCGACAATGGTGAGCTGCATGACGCTTATCTTGGCGACGCCAGCGTAGGTGGCCCTAAACAAGGGGCTGTGTTGGAGGGTCCTGGCCAGGGGGCCGGCCTCGCTTCTCCCGCAATAGAAAGCCCATAGTTGATGACTGAGCGGGGCAGTATCAGCGCGAGGAACAAATTTCCCGCTGGACAAAAGGGAGCCGCGCTGTTGATTTTCCTGATGTTAATTGTCGTCAGTGTAGCGGGTTTTTTACTGTCGGGAATGAGTCGTAATAGTCACCAGCTCGCCAGCCCCTTTCACAATACTCGCATACTCGCCGAGGCAAAAAATGCCCTGGTTGCCTATGCGCGGCTATCTGATCCAGACCTGAGCGCCGATACGGGTTTAAATTATCGCTATCTGCCCTGTCCCGACCAGGATGGTGACGGCCTTGAAGAAACCCCCTGTGGGACGAGCAGTGCCGCGGGTTGGTTGCCCTGGATGTCTCTGGGTTTGGCGCCACTGAGGGATGCCAGCGGCACCTGTTTACTTTATTTTGTTGGCGCTGCCTACAAACAGGGCACGGCTACGGCACCATTAATTAGCGCCTTACCGAATGCCGAGTTTAATATCAATAATGCCAGTGCTGTGATTAGCTCGGATGTGGCCGCGGTGCTGATTGCTCCGGGTAATAATGTCGCCGGGCAGTCACGTAGCGTGGCTCCGGGCACTGCGACCGAGTGTGGCAGCTCCTCCGTGGCCAGTGACAAAAATCAGGTGAGTAATTATTTGGAGACCACAGCGGGCATTAATAATGCCACTGCTCCGGAATTTGTAAGCATCCCAATATCACAGAATAATCTAAGTGGCTTCAATGATATTTTACTGGGACTGTTGTCCAATGAGTTGTGATCTGTCGTGGGTGTTAATGCTATGAATAATAGAGCGAAGTCTTTTTCCCGCTCCAGCGCCGCATACCGTTGTGGCTTTTTTCAGGCGGGCTTTAGTCTTCTTGAGATGTCGATAGTTCTCCTCGTGATCGGCCTGCTATTGGGCGGCTCCCTGGTGCCTTTGTCGGTACAAATGGAGAAACGCGACAGAGACTCGACACGCAACCAGTTGCTGGACATGCGTGAGGCACTTGTCGGTTACGCCCTGGTTAATGGCCGTTTGCCCTGTCCGGATACCGACGGTGATGGTCTAATCGATATTTCTACCACCTGCACCAACGTCGGCGGGGGCTTTCCCTGGGCCGATTTGGGTTTGGGCAAGGAGGACGCCTGGGGCCAGGCATTTACCTACCGTGTCAGTGGTGATTTTGCCGATACGACCGACGGTACCGGGTGTGCGGCCTCACCCACCGCTGGGCTTTCCTTCTCCTTGTGCTCGGTGGCTGATATCAACGTCCTCGATGGGGCCAGCGGTAGTGCGGTGGCCTCCGCCATCCCCGCCATTATTATTTCCCATGGCAAAAATTGGGCAATAACCAGCAGTGGCGATGAGGCCGAAAATAGCGATAGTGACGGTGTCTTGGTCGAACGCGGGTTTTCCAATAGTGCCAGTCCAACCTTTGATGACCTGGTTGTTTGGGTCGTGCCCAATATCCTCAAGAGTAAAATGGTCTCCGTTGGCCTGGTTTTTGGCGATTCGAGCAATAACGGCAATAACGGCAATAACGGCAATAACGGCAATAACGGCAATAACGGCAATAATAATAGCTGTGAAAACAGCAACGGCAACAGTAATAACTGTAATAACTAAACGTTTAGCTTCTTATTCCTTGTATACCGCTTTGTCAGCAAGGTTTAAGTGAGGAAGTTCACATCTGCGCTGTGTCGACTGGAATGTATTTACTGTGTTCGTATACTGATTTAACTTCACTTGCAAAGTAGTCAGGGATGATTGTGTTCGGCGAAGTCGCCAATTTTCAACCTTAAATTATCCTTGATAAAAAATAAAAGCGGTGTAAATAATGCGAAGTAAATTTGTACAGTTCAATCGAAATAAACAGTCTGGCTTTACCCTGGTCGAAATTGCCATTGTCCTGGTTATTATTGGCTTGATACTGGGTGGTGTACTAAAAGGTCAGGTCTTAATTGACAATGCGAAATATAAGAATTTTGTAAAGCAAGTTGAAAGCTATCGTGCCGGTGTCTACACCTTTCAAGATACTTATCGGGCTCTACCGGGCGATATTAGTGTCATCACCGCCCTTGATGCCGCCGCCACTGCTGGCGATGGCGATGGCTCCATAGAAGGGGCTGAATGTGACAGTAATGCCGAGGAGTCGTGCCTGGTTTGGTCTCACCTGCGCTATGCGGGTATCATTGCCGGCGATCCCAGTGTCACCACCACTAGCGCCCCGCCTACCCATACCTACGGTGGCCAGGTGAGCTCTATTGCCACGGGCAATTGGGCGAATGGTGTAACGGCAATAAAAATTCTTACCAAAAGTGTTCCCGGCGATGTTGCGCAGCGTTACGATAATGAGTTTGACGATGGTGATGCTACCAGTGGTAGTGTGGCGCGCTATGAACCGGGTGAAACATCGAAGACTTATGATATTACCGCGTCTCATTCTGTCTATATTGCACTTTAAACAATCCAACTAAATAGGTGTAGAGTTTCATTGACTAGTCAACTGTCCGGTGAAAGCCGCCTTGAACGACGACTCCCCGGGCTTGATACCTCGGTTAAAATTCGTCGTCGCGGCTTCGGTTTTAAGCAATGGTGTGTGGACCTTGATTTGGTGGACCTCAGCGCTAACGGCATGGCCGTGGATTCGCCTCATTTGCGCTTCCAGGCTCTGCAAAAGGTTGACTTTCAACTGTCATCGGGCGAACACACAAGTTCTGGCTGTGCCGTGGTTTGCTATGGGGGTAACGATGAGAGCAAAGATCGCTACGGCTTTCTTTTCATCGATACTGACGCTGAATTTCAAGGCTTCTTAACCGGGGAGTCTCTGTCTTTAAGCCAGATTAAGCGCCTGGGTGAAGAGCTGGCCGAACAGTTTATGCAGAAGCGAAAACTGGAGGATGGTAAGTTCTTTAATATTCAAAATCAGCGTATGGTCGATGCTGTTAGCGCCCTGGCGCAACGCTTAGGTCAAATGGGTTTGTATATTATTGGTGAGGCGGGTGAAGTCATGCGGCCGGTGGATTCACTGGTGGTGGGCAAGAACAGTGGTTTAAGCCTGCCGATGAAAGACCCTGCTACTGGTGCAATAGTTCGCGCCAATATTGCCCTAATTCAAGGCACAGACACTACAACTATTGCCTACGAAGTGGATGGCGGGCCCAGGTTTGATAATATTATTGACCTACTCGACCATATTTGCCTCGGTTTTGATCGGATTTCACAGCCTTAATTCACTTTCAAATATACTGGGCGATACCTCCTGTCGTCACTTTTAACCACGCTAACGCGATGCTTTCAGGGAACCCTAGCTGAATAATGTACAGTCAATTTTTCGGTCTACAGACCTCGCCCTTTGGCATTACTCCCGACACTTCATTCTTTTATTCCGGCGGTGAGCGCGAGGCGCTAATCGGCGCCATTGCCTACGGCATTTCCCATGGCGACGGCATTATTAAAGTGGTCGGTGAGGTGGGCAGTGGTAAAACCATGCTGTCACGGATGTTGGCCAGTCAGCTGCCGGATAACATTACCCTGGTTTTTTTACTCAATCCCAGCCTGCGGGCCAGCGATTTAATCTTTGCCATTGGCCACGATCTGGGCCTGGATTTTGCCAGTGATTGCAGTAAAAATTATGCCCTGCAATTAGTACAGGATAAATTACTGGCCATGCATATGTCGGGGCAGAGGGTGGTGGTGTTTATTGATGAGGCCCAGTGTATGCCACTGGAAACTCTCGAAGAACTGCGCCTGCTCAGCAATCTTGAGACGGAAACCGACAAACTACTGCAGTTGGTGCTGTTTGGTCAGCCGGAATTGGACGAGCACCTTGCCGACAGTTCTGTTCGGCAAATTAAAGAACGTATTATTCACAACTTCTATTTAAAACCCTTTATCCGGGCCGAGGTGGTTGAGTACCTGTCATTTCGTTTACATAAGGCGGGCTACAATGGTGCGCCATTGTTTACGGCTGCGGCACTGCGCTTGTTAACTCGCTTTTCTTCGGGGCTACCTAGAAAGTTGACGATATTGGCCGATAAGTCCCTGCTGGCGGCTTTTTCTGGGCAATCGAGTACGGTAAAGGCCTGTCACGTGCGCTTGGCGGCCAAAGATTCGGGACAAGCTAAAAGTCTCGCGGCAAGCTATTCTGCGATTAGTATTGCGGTGATGATCGCTCTATTGGTGGGGGCTGCGGCCTTGTATAAGCCCTTCTTGTTCCAGCCCTCAAGCAATGATTTACAGGGGCAAGATGTCGCCTCCCTTTCTGAACCCTCGCCCACAATTGCCGATGTGACGAGAGTTGATAGTCAGCAAGTTTTTTCAAAAAAGAGCCCCGAGCAGGTGCCGGCTCAGGCTGGCGTTGGCGTGGTGACATTACGGGCCTTGACCGAGAAAACTCAGCACTGGATGAGGTCTTCAAATGGCATGGTTTATACCATCCAGATACTCTCTGCCGATGTTGACGACGAGCAGTTTTTGGAGTTGTTTTTCGCCAATATTGCCGCCGAAATAGGCCTGGATGAACTCTATGTACATCCCGTTAGCATCAATGAAAAGCCCTTGATCGCTGTTACCCTGGGTGGTTTTGCAACGCACAATGAAGCGTCTACCTATCTAGATTCTCTGCCGGAATTCATCCTGCGCTATCAGCCCTATATTAAAAATATAACCAGTTTCAAAAGTCTGAATTAAGCGCTTTCTACAGTCGGATATACTCTATTCGGTTCAGCATAAAGGTCTTCAGGGCATCGGCAAGCAGGTCGATGTCGGCACTGTCTGCAGTAAATATCGCGCTGTTTTCGGTGGCCTGGCGATGAGGTTTTCTGGTGGACTCGCTGGCCAGTAGGAAGCTCACTCTGCGTGCGATGGCCTCGCCAGAATCAATCCAGTTGACGGCCCTCGGTGCGGCCTCGATTAAGTGCTGCTTAATGAGGGGAAAGTGAGTGCAGGCCAGGACAATGGTGTCGAGTCGGCTGTCGGCAAATAAAGGTTTTAAAATCGCGCTGAGTTTTTCTCGCGGTGGTGGCGTGCCCCGCAGTGCTTGTTCTGCCATGGTCACCAGCTCAGCACTGCCGACGGAAGTCACCTCGCAGCCACTGGCAAACTCCTCTATTAACGCCTTGGTATAGGGCCTGGCGACGGTACCTGGGGTGCCGAGCAAGCCGATCACCGCTGTTGCCGATTGTTGGGCCGCGGGTTTGATGGCGGGAACGACGCCAACCACGGGGATGGTGAAATGTTGGCGAATTCTCGGTAGTACCAGGGTGCTAGCGGTATTGCAGGCGACGACGATAAGATCGGCCTGGGTTTTGTCGATCAGTCCTTGTAGCACGCTGTGGACGCGCTCAAGTAAAAACCCGGTGTTTTTAGTGCCGTAGGGAAAGGCCCGGTTGTCGGAGGCGTAGTGGTATTCACAGGTCGGCAATGCCTGCTGCAGGGCTTGCAGAATACTCAAGCCACCAACGCCGGAATCGAAGACCAGAATTTTAGCCGCTGCTGTGTTCGTCAATGGAGTGAGCTGCCTCGTGGGGGTGACACGGATGTGGATTTGGCCGTCGGGCTGGAATTTATTTTACCCCATTGCCGCGGACTGAACTGCTAAAATCCTGCGCCATGACCTCTCTCCCCGCTATTCTACCGTCACTCTGGATGTTTCTTGCCGCTCTTATTGGCGGGGTTCTCGCCGCCCTGGTGATTTATTCGCGCAATAGTCGTCGCGATGCCTCCACACGCGTTGAGATCGCCACCTTGCTTCGCGACAGGCAACACCTCGAGCAAACAAGCGCAGACTTACAGATCGAGGTCGTCCAGCTACGCCAGCAGAACCTTGTTTTAAGTGGTGATAATAGTGCCCTGGCAGCGCAGTTAGAGTCGGCAAGGCTGCAGGGGCAGGAGCAAGTGGCTCTGCTGGAGCAAACCCGCAGTGCCCTGGGTCAGGAGTTTGAAAACCTCGCCAATCGTATCTTCGAAAACAAACAGGCGGCCTTTTCGCGCACCAGCAAGGAGGCCCTGGATAGTAGCGTTGCGCCTCTGCGCAAGGACCTCGCCGACTTCCGCAAGCAGGTAGAAAATGTTTACGACAAGGAGAGCGCCGAGCGCAATCGCCTGGAGGGGAAAATTGGTGAGCTACAATTGCAAACCCAGAAAATTGGCCACGATGCGATACAGTTGGCCAATGCCCTAAAGGGGGATAATAAGTTTCAGGGCAACTGGGGCGAGTTGATCCTCGAACGCCTGCTCGAGGAGTCGGGCCTGCGCAAGGGCAGGGAATATCAAACCCAGGTGGCCCTGCAAGATAGTGAGGGTCGCAGGCGCAATCCCGATGTTATTTTGCACCTGCCGGAGCAGCGCGATATTGTTATCGACGCCAAGGTCTCGCTGAAAGATTACGAGCTTTATTGTCGTAGTGAGGATGAAAAACAGCGTCAGCAGAGTTTGAAGGCTCACATTGCCTCTTTGCGCAGCCATATCACGGGGCTTAATCGCAAGGCCTATGAACAGTTGGAGGGTGTTAATACTCTCGACTTCGTACTGATTTTCATACCCGTAGAGGCGGCCTTTATGCTGGCGATTGAACACGATCAGCAGTTGTTTAGCGATGCTTACGACAAGGGGATTATTCTGGTCAGCCCCTCTACCCTGTTGGCGACCCTGCGCACCATTCACAATATTTGGCGCTATGCCGACCAAAATCTCAATGCCGAAAAAATTGCCATTCAGGCCGGTGGTCTCTACGACCAGTTTGTACTCCTGGCAGAGGGCCTGGAGGATATCGGTAAGTATTTAGACAAGAGTCAGGCGGCCTGGGTGAGCACGCGTAAACGCCTGGTGTCGGGTCGCGGCAATTTACTCAAGCGGGTCGAGGATTTAAAAACACTGGGTGCCCGCACGCGCCGCGATATGCCTCCAATGCTGAGGGAGGAAAGTCAGCTGGCCGAGCAAGCGGCGCTTGTCAGCGTGGCCGACGACAGCGATGCCCAGCGGTGAGTGAGCAACTCCAGTTGTACATAAGGGTGGCTTGCATTGCAGCATCTTGAGGTCGTAGGCTTTGTATTTACGGCGATTTTACCCGTCTATTTACTCACTGCCCTGGGTGTACTGCTGCGGCGCATGGGCTGGTTGAGCGAGGGCTTTCTACACGATAGCTCGCGCATTGTGTTTAATTTTGCCGCCCCGACCATGTTGTTTTTATCATTGTCGAGTGCCGATTTAAGCCTCGCTGAGGCACCGCGCTTTCTCTCCGTCAGTGTCGGCCTGTTGATTTTTTTGTCCCTCCTGGCCTGGGCCCTGGCACCCATTATGGTCTCTCGGCGCGCCGATCGCGGCGTTTTTATTCAGGGCGCCACCCGTGGCAATTTGCTGATTTCGGGGCTCGCCATGGCCTACAATGTCTACGGCCTTGAAGGCGTGGCTCTGGCTTCACTACCGATGGGTATTTATATTATTTTTAATAATATTTATTCCATCAGCATTCTCAAGTTCTATAGTCAGCAAGAGGGCGGTCCGGCTAAGAACTATCTGTCCGATATTGTTAAAAACCCCATTATCATTAGTGTCTTTCTGGGTACGCTGGCCGGTGCTCTAAAACTGCAATTGCCCGAGGCGCTGGCCAATAGTGGCCGGTTACTGGGGCAGATGACGGTGCCGCTGGTGTTAATTAATGTTGGCGCCTCACTGGACTTCACACAGTTGCGCAGCCCCTCTTTGGCCGGTTGGGGCGCGGCGCTGTATAAATGTCTGTTAATGCCCGCTCTGGGTGTGCCCCTTGCCTGGTATTGCGGTTTGCGGGGTATGGAGCTGGGTATTATGTTTCTCGTTTTGTCGTCACCGACCTCTACCATTAGCGTGGTCTTTGCTCAGGTGTTCGGCGGCAATGCCCGGATGGCGGCGAATATTGTCTTGCTGGGCGGCCTGTTTTCCTTTCTGATTGTGGTCGCTGGTTTGATCTTTTTAAGAAGCTTTGGCTTCGCGTAAGCCGGGCTTTGCAGTCTTATATTTCCCATTTTTAGAGGTGGTTTGTGGTTTTTTTAATTCTTATGGCTGTTGTTATTGTCGTGGCCTTGGCCGGCTATGCCCTGCATCTGCATAAAAAATTGCGGCGCGTCGACGCCGAGCGTGAAGAGGCGAGACTGGTTTTTGAGCAACAGCTGAAGGATAAGGCGACGCAGACGAGTAAAAGCATCATCATTTTAGCTAAGGGCCTGGTGGCAGATGAATTGAGTATTACAGAGGGCTGTCTGCGTATTTCCTGGCTGTTGACGCAGATTGATCCACAGGCCCGGGAGTCCGAGGCCTATAGCGTATTTTATCAGGTCGCCGAGGCCACCTCACATATTCCAATTCTCGAGGCCTGGAAGGCACTGTCGCGGGAGCAGCGCAAAGCCTTTGACCTGGAGCGCTTGAAGACGGAAAAGGCCTTTGCAGACTTCGTGCTCGACGCCGCCAAAAAACTCCTCGACGAGGGTGTGCCCGAGCCCACTGGTGCCGCGGTGAATCTCTTCTACTCGGCCTGATCGACCTTGCTGGATAGGCGTTTTTTCAGCACGGCACCCGCTTCCAGGTGGTGGGTGTAGGGGAACTGATCGAAGGCGGCGAAGTGTTCGATGCGGTGACTGCTATCCAGCGCCACCAGATTGTCGTGCAGGGTTTGCGGATTGCAGGAAATGTAAATGATATTGTCAAAGCGGCGCAGCAACTCCAGCGTGTCGTCATCGAGCCCGGCTCTGGGTGGGTCGACAAACACAGTCGAAAATTGGTAAGTCTTTAAATCGATGTGGCGCAGGCGGCGAAAGGGTCTGACCTCGTTGAGGGCCTGGGTAATCTCTTCGCTGGAAAGGCGCACGATCTCTATATTATCGATGTTATTGATTTCGAAATTATAGGTCGCCGAGTTGACCGATATTTTGGCAATTTCCGTGGCCAATACGCGCTGAAAATTCTGCGCTAGCACGGCGGTAAAATTGCCGTTGCCACAATACAGCTCCAAGAGGTCACCGCCAAAGTCTGTGCTGTGTTGGCGCGCCCAGTCGAGCATTTTTTCATTGACTCGAGCATTGGGCTGGGTGAAGCCCGTTTCTTTTTGCTGGTAGGTGTAGGTGCGCCCGGCGACCTGCAATTGTTCCATTACATAGTCGCGGCCAATAACCACCTTCTGTTTACGGCTGCGGCCGATAATGTCCGTCTTCAAGTGCTGGGAGAGAGTGTTGGCACGCTCTTCCCAAATAGCATCGAGGGGACGGTGGTAGAGTAGGGTGATGACGGCCTCGCCGCTCAAGGTGGTCAAAAACTCCACGCTAAACAGGCGCTGACGCAGAATGTCGCAGGCATTGATTTGTTCGAGCAGCGGCGGCATCAATTCAGCAATCGTTGTCGAGCCCGGCGGGAAGGTATCAATAATATAGGCCTGCCTGTGCTCGCCCTGGCGGTACATGGCGTAGTCGGCGCGGCCCTCTTGTTGCCAGACTTTAAATTCGGCACGCATGCGATAGTTGAGGGGAGCCGAGGGATAGGTCTCAAGTGGGGGGTGTTCAAGCCCCTGGAAGCGCTCCTCTAAGGTAACCACCTTTTCTTCTAACTGTTGGTCGTAGGTAGCGGGGTCGATAGCGGTCACAGGGGCTCCGGAAAATCGCCTATTATAGCGCTATTTACAGGACTCACGCTGGCTGGCGCCACCTAAGTAAGACCTGAAACCACGGCATCTCACGTAGTACTTAATAACAAGCCTTAACGATGGGCGGGGTAGAGTAAATGATCACCACTTTGACACTCGATGTTGAGCGCCAGGGCTTGCACGATTTCACTGCGGAGCTGCATAGCGTCGTCAGCGGGGCGGGCTTGCACGAGGGCTTGTGTACCCTTTTCATTCAGCACACCTCGGCCAGCCTACTGATTCAGGAAAGCTACGACCCCTCGGCGCGCAGAGACCTTGAACACTGGCTCAATCGCCTGGTGCCCGAACATGACCCCCTGTATACCCATACTCTAGAGGGCCCAGATGATATGCCCGCTCATATCAAGGCGGCGCTAACGGCGAGTAGTGTGTCGATCCCGGTGCTAGAGGGTGAACTGGCGCTGGGCACCTGGCAGGGGGTCTATCTCTGGGAGCACCGCCAACGACCAGGCAGGCGACAGGTGCTTGTCCACTTGACGTAGGGGCGCTGGGGCTGTTCCTGAGGTTACCCGGCGGTTCTTGTGCTTAGCGAAAACTAGCGACATAATCGACCCAGTCTATCGGCAGCATTTGGCGCACATTGGGTCAGGTAGTTGAGCGAGACGATTCGTCCTTCTTGAAAGGGATGACATGCTTGGGTCAATAAAGGGCCTGGCAGGGTGGATAACTATAACTGTGAAATTGATACATGGGAGATCAGCATGGCTTTTCAAAGGCCCGAGTTTAAAGAGCAGTATGAGAACTATATTGGTGGCAAGTGGGTTGCCCCGATTGGTGGACAATATTTTGACAATACCTCGCCTATTGATGCCGGCTTTATAGCGCGTATCCCCCAGTCGACGGTTAAGGATATCGACCTCGCGGTTGAGAAGGCTTGGGAAGCTGCGGTGACCTGGAGCAAGAGTTCTCCCGCCGAGCGCAGCATGTTGATGTTTAGAATTGCCGACCGCATTGAAGAAAATATCGAAATGCTGAGCATGGTAGAAACTTGCGACAACGGCAAGGGTATACGTGAGACCCTGGGTGCGGACTTACCCCTGGTCATTGATCAGTTCCGCTATTTTGGCGGTTGCATACGCACCGAAGCGGGCAGCGTGACCAATATCGACGCCGATACCGTATCCATGGAGGTGCACGAGCCCCTGGGTGTTGTTGCCCAGATTATTCCCTGGAACTTCCCCCTGCTGATGGCAGCCTGGAAGATTGCCCCGGCACTGGCCACTGGCAACTGCATTGTTATCAAGCCCGCCGAACAAACGCCGGTTTCTCTGCTGGTGTTGATGGAAGTGATTGGCGATCTCTTGCCACCGGGCGTACTCAATGTGGTGAATGGCTTTGGCGTTGAGTGTGGCAAGCCTCTGGCCTCCCACCCCGATGTTAAGAAAGTCGCCTTTACCGGTGAGACCAGCACCGGGCGCTTGATTATGCAATACGCGGCCGAAAATATTATTCCGGCCACCACGGAGCTCGGTGGTAAGTCACCGAATATTTTCTTCGAAAGCATCATGGACAAGGATGACGAGTTTCTCGACAAGGCCATCGAAGGTCTGGTGCTGTTTGCCCTCAACCAGGGCCAGGTTTGTACTTGCCCATCACGCGCCTTGATTCAGGAAAGTATTTACGACAAGTTTATGGCGAAGTGTCTGGTGCGGATTGAGGCCATCACCCGCGGCGACCCCTATGAGCTGAGCACCATGATGAGTGCCCAGGCTTCCAATGATCAATACGAAAAGATCATGAGTTACATCGATATTGGTAAGCAAGAGGGCGCAGAGTTGCTGACCGGTGGCAACGCCTATAAGAACCCCCAGTACCCCGATGGCTACTATATTGAGCCTACAGTGTTCAAGGGCCACAATAAGATGCGTATCTTCCAGGAGGAAATTTTCGGCCCGGTACTGGCCGTTACCACCTTTAAGGACGAAGATGAGGCTCTGGAAATCGCCAACGATACCCAGTTCGGTTTGGGCTCTGGCCTCTGGTCTCGCGATATGCACCAGGTGCATAAAGTCAGCCGTGGTATTCAGGCGGGACGCGTTTGGGTGAATAGCTATCACATCTACCCTGCTGGCGCTTCCTTTGGCGGCTACAAGAACTCTGGCATTGGCCGGGAGAATCACGCGATGATGTTGAATGGCTACCGCCATACTAAAAACGTGTTGATTTCCTACAACAAAAACAAGCTGGGCTTTTTCTAAGCAGTCTTTCAATACGGTCCGGCACAATGCCGGGTCGTATTGTTCAACAGTAGGAGGCACACCATGCCCGTTGAACGAGTGAGTGTGACCGCGGCTGCGGCCGAGGTAATTGATCGTTTGCGCAGCGCGCACGGTGAGCTAATGTTCCATCTCAGCGGTGGTTGCTGTGATGGTTCATCTCCCATGTGCTTCCCCCTTGGTGAGTTTCGCCTCGGTGGTCGAGACCTCTACCTGGGTGATATTCACGGCTGCGGCTTTTATATGCACGCCGATCAGTTTAACTACTATGAAAATTGCCACACCATCGTCGATGTTGTGGAGGGGCGGGGCGCTAGTTTTTCCCTCGAAATCCCCCTCGGTCTACGTTTTCTTATTCGTTCGCGAATCTTTAGCGATGAAGAGTTGGCCGATGTGCGACCGGTTACAGCGGTCGATACTATTGACTAATAGCGTTTGCGGTAATTTTTAAGTACGCCTCCCAGTTGTCGCTAGAACTTAGACATAGCCCTTAGTCTTCCATGTTGTTCGGTAGAACTTTTCCGACACAATCCCCCCCCATCAAATCCTCTTGCCTCGATGCCCTCGGCCTTATTTTCCTGCGATCAGAAATTAAGCCAGTCCTTGCTTGTCTTCTTACAAGCCCTGGCGTCAGCTTTTATTTTATTTCTTTTGCCTGGAGGCTATCAAAAAGTCTGGCACTGCCAGAGTAGTAAAACCATAACAATGGCCTTACCAGGTGCCTTGGCTGAACTGTCCTCCATTCAAAGCCTGGGCCTTATGGCAAGTCATCAGACCAATAACTTTCCGAATGAGCGAGTATCTACTGTTTACAAACACCTTTATCGGGTGAAGGTTCTCGCTTGGAGGCAGCTGTGAGGTAGTCTATATTCCGAGGTGCATGCAGAAAGTTTTTACAATAATATGGGGCTTGGAATCTATGAGGACTAAAAATGAGTTCCAGTAAATTGGACAAGCATCTTGCCGAGCAGCGCGCCTATATTGCCAAGCGTGAGAAAGGCTATCGTGAAAAATCCCTTAAGCTCTACCCCTGGATTTGTGGGCGCTGTACCCGCGAATTTACCCGCGCCAATCTGAGCGAACTAACGGTTCACCACCGCGACCACAACCATGACAATAACCCCTCCGACGGTAGTAACTGGGAATTACTGTGCATTTACTGTCACGATGAAGAGCACACCAAATTTGTCGATTTTATTCGCTACGGTAGTAGTGAAGAGGCTGAAGTTGCCCCCGCGACCTTCAATCCCTTTGCCGATCTAAAAGAGCGCATGAAGCAGGGTAAGTAAACATCTAGCGGTATGGCGCTAGATGTGGCACAGATCTTATTCTCCCCTTACTCGAAGCAAAGGCACACCGCAGTTCACTGTAATTTTATAGGCTATACAAAATGGATGAAGTAGAACCGTTATTACAAGGCATTAAAGTATTGGAGATAGCGACCTATATTTTTGGCCCCGGCAGTGCCGCCATTCTCTCCGATTTTGGCGCGGAGGTGATCAAAATTGAGGAACCGGGGCGCGGTGATCCCCTGCGCTATGCCCATAAAGCGCCACCCTTTATACCCCTTGAATTTGGCTATATCTGGCAGCAGGACAATCGCAATAAGCGCAGCATCGGCCTCGACATGAAATCGACCGAGGGTCGGGAGATACTACTTAAGCTAGTGAGAGAGGCGGATATCTTAATCACTAACTTCCCCCCCGATGTGTTGGCGCGACTAAAAATTCGCTACGAGGATCTGGCGCCCGAAAACGAAAGACTGATTTATGGGCAAATCACCGGCTTCGGTGAAAAGGGTCCGGAAGCCAGTGCGCCGGGTTTTGATGCCACGGCCTATTGGGCGCGCTCGGGTTTAATGGATACCGTGCATACTGCCAACAGCGAGCCCAGTATGTCTTCACCGGGTATGGGCGACCACCCCAGTGCGATGACCATGTATGCCGCCATTATGACCGGTCTCTATAAACGGCAGCGCACCGGGCGTGGTGGCAAGGTACATAGCAGCCTGCTGGCCAACGGTTTGTGGACGGCTGCCAGTTCACTATCTTGTGTCTTAGCCGGTGGCGGGGCAGTTCAGAACCCTAGCCTCACTGAGCCAACTAATGCCTTGCTCAATCACTATCAAACCCGCGATGGGCGCTGGTTGTTGCTGGTTATTTTACATCAGAATAAACATTGGCCGGGCCTACTCAAGGCCTTGGGTCGCGACGATCTGCTCGCCGACCCCCGCTTCATCGACATCAAACAACGCAACGACAATGCCAAATTACTGGCCCCTATTCTGGCGGAAACCTTTAAAAACAGAGACCTGTTTGAATGGCGCGAGCGTCTGCAGGCCGAAAAATTAACCTTCAGCGTTTTGGCGACAATGGAGGAGGTCATCGATGATCCCCAGGTCCTGGCCAACGATATGTTGATCGATGTCGAGGGTCATAATTATGGTCGCGGTCAGGCGGTGAACTCTCCGTTCTGGGTAGAAGGTTCCGACAAGGTGCCAGCCCACATAGGCCCAGAACCGGGTGCTAGCGGTGCCGAAATATTGCGCGAACTGGGTTATGGCGAAGAGCGTATTGAGCAGCTAAGCAGTAAAAACATTATTTAAAAACAGCAAGGCGCTAGACTTATTGTTGATGAGATGCCTTGCGAAGTCTGTTGTTTATAAACAGTTTTCCGGCCTCGGTAGCCCGGCGATTTTACTGGCTACCCGCGCCGGACTGGGTGGGAATAGCTGCATTAAATAAATACTGCGGCCCTTTTCCTTACCCAGATTCTGGGCGATGTATTTCACCAGGGGGCGCATGGGGGGCGATAGCTGGAAGCGCTGGTGGAATTCTTGCAATAGATAAATAATTTCCCAATGGGCCTCGCCGAGTTCAATGTTTTCACTGGCCGCCAGTTGCTGGGCGGCCTGTTCGGACCAGTCTTCGAGATGCTCCAGGTGGCCGTCGCTATCCAGTAGTAAAATTTTGCTCATATTAAGTCTTATTTAGCGCGCTGTTTTAGTACCAGCTCTGTATGGCGGAGGCTTCTGCGGCAAGGGCGACAAAGCCGGCGTCGTCCGTTATTTGGACGGCGGGTAGTAGGGCTGAGTCAGTGAGCCCACGCGCCTGACAGTCGGCCTGCAGTACATAAAAACGCGTGCCAGCGGCGCTGAGCTCAAGGATGCTCTCTACATGGGCTGGCTCACTTTGTGAGCTACTCAGCGCCCCATAGACACCGTTTTCGATAAGTAATACAGCGTCATTAGTGGCAACGACTCGTAGACAGTCACCCAGGGCTCTGTTGTCAAAGGCCGATTTGTTCACGGTGTGTAAAATCATTAAAAGCTCAAAATGTTTTTGCTGGTGGCAAAAAGAGCTTGCACGCGGCTGGAGTCAATGATTTTACCGGCATTAATATCGGTGGCTGTCAGGTTTCTCTGCTGCAGGGAGGCTTCATCGACCCAGATCTCGTCAATGTCATAAAGGGGCAGGGCGCTGGCCATGGCCGCCTGGTTTTTGCAGTCGATGGCGCTACTGTCTTGCGGCTCCAGGAGCTGCCAGACACCCTCGTTAATATAGAGCAGGCTGGCTTTGGCGCCCATGGCACCACAGGCCAGCGCGGCTTCGAGGCCCTCCCGCGCCAGGGCATTGCCGTAGGGAGCGTGGCGGAACACCAGTAGGATGCCTTGATCTTGAGGCTTGTCGGTGGCTGGCTTATCCAAAGGTAATCACCCGGTCGGCATTGAGGCCGGCGTCGACCAGCTGTCCCAGCCCCGATAACTCGTGACCGTCGCCGAGATTGCCACCGGTCTTGCCGTGTCTAGTCGCCTCTTGTTGATTGAGTACGCCCCGGCGCGTGGCGGCGGCAATACACACCACAGAGTCGAGCCGATGCGCTGCGATGAGTTGCTGCCATTGTTGGGGCAGGGTGCTTTCATCTTGCCCTGCGGTGACCAGGGCGGAGGCATTGTGCACCCCGTCGTGGTAGAAAAACAGGCGATAAATCTCGTGTCCGCCGGCCAGAGCCGCACGGGCAAAACGCAGGGCGCTGGCCGATGCCTGCGTGCTATAGGGTGGGCCCAATATGAGTAGCGCAAAATTCATGAGGTTTGCCGTTTATTGGCTTCGCTAGCGTTGGATAGATGGCAAGCTCAACGAATCTCGCGCTTGCCAAAACACAATTATAACGTGCTAGTTGTGTGGAATTGTACTGACGTCTGACTTTCTCAAAATGGCCATGCCCGCCAAGAGTAGGCCCTTGCGCTACGTGAGCTTATAAAACGATTGGCCGGGCGGTGGAGATTGGCCACCCGTTTCGCTGTGATTGCATACCACGATGCCGGGGACATCGAGGCCAGACACGTATGTAAAGTGTAAACCTCCTGTTTAAAGCCCTGGCTAATTGTTAACCTTGAGGGCATGTAGATTGAAATATGTTGTAGCCAATAAAGGAGAAGCACCATTAGCCAGCTAGCGATACGACCCTCAAATTACGATTTCAGTGAAATTCACGATGCCATGCAGCGCTATGTCGATGACAATCTGGTCAGCGGTTTATCGGCAGTCATTTTAAAGGGCACCGATGTTGTCGATGCCAAAACCTGGGGGCATATGGATATAGAAGCCCAAACCCCGATGCGCGACGATGCCATTTTTCGAGCCTATTCCAACACTAAAATCGTCACCTCCGCTGCGGTGATGATTCTCTATGACGATGGCGCCTTTGATCTCGATGACCCGGTTGAGAAGTATCTTCCCCAGTTCAAAGATCTAAAAGTGCTGAGAAAGGGTGCGAAAGAGCTCGATGATACCGAGGCACTGCAAACCCCACCGACGGTTCGGCATTTGCTGACGCACACGGCCGGTTTTGCCTATGGCCTGTTTATGAATAACCCCGTCGACAAAATCTATGTCGAGCAACGGATGATGGGTAAGGAATCGACGCTTGCGGAAATGATCGACAAGCTGGCAAAACTGCCCCTGCTCTACCAACCCGGTGAAGAGTGGCAGTACAGCATTAGTATCGACATATTGGCGCGTTTGGTGGAAATTTGGTCGGGGAAGAGCTTCAGCGAGTTCCTCAAAGAGCGCATCTTCGAGCCCCTGGCCATGGTCGATACCGGCTTTGATGTGCCGCAGCAACACCACCACCGTTTAACCACCAATTATTCGCCCATTGATATGCGTGACCCGATGACCCCAGGCCTCAAGCCCTGTCCCGATATTATGATTGGCAGCGTGCTCGAACCCAAGAGCTACCACTCCGGTGGCGGTGGCCTGGTGACCACGATTGCCGACTACACCACCTTTATTCAAATGATTATTAATGGCGGTGAGTGGCAGGGGCGGCGCATTCTCACGCCCGCATCCGTCGAGCTGATGCACAGCAATCAGCTGCGCCAGGGGCTCAAGGTCAAGCTACCGACCTGGGATATGCCCAATACGGTATTTGGTCTGGGTTTTGCGATTAAGAACTCTCCCGCTGCCGGGGAACCTGACTGTGCGATCGGTGAATATCACTGGGGTGGTATGGCCGGGACTCACTCGTGGATTTCCCCCCGTTCGGGTGTCTCGGCGCTGATTTTTACCCAGCGCGCCTACGGATTTTGGCACCCCTTTAGCCACGAATTTAAACGCTTGGTGTATAAAATCGCGGCTTAGTCGAGCTAGTTAGTGCAACAATTTTTTAGTCTAATTATGTTTAATTCGAAAAGAGAAGCGTGATGGCAAGAGTAGAAAACAAGGTGGCATTGGTCACCGCCGCCGGTTCCGGCTTGGGTCGCTCAAGCGCGCTGCGCCTGGCGGAAGAGGGCGCGCGAGTCGTGGTAACGGATCTCAATGCCGAGGGTGGCGCGGAGACCGTTAAGCAAATTGCCGCGGCGGGTGGCACTGCTTTTTTTTAGAGCACAATGTCGCCGAAGAGGCGCAATGGCTCAGTGTGTTGGCGGAGGTAGAGAAGCGCTACGGCCAGCTCGACATTCTGGTGAATAATGCCGGGGTGTTTCTGGTTAAGCCCATTTCGGCGACTAGCCTCGATGAATTCCGCTGGCAAAATAGCATTAATGTCGATGGCGTATTCCTGGGTATTAAGCACGGCATCGCGCTGATGGAAAAATCCGGTGGTGGCTCCATCGTCAATATTTCATCCATTGCCGGCTTGGTTGGCGCGGCAATCTCACCCGCTTACTGTGGCAGTAAAGGTGCAGTGCGCTTGTTGACCAAGGCCTGTGCCATGGAATGTGCGCAGAAAAGGAATAAAATTCGCATCAACTCCATTCACCCCGGCGGTATGTTGACGCCCATGCTGGAAGAGGGAATGGCGGCTTTGGGTGGCGGCGATAAAGTGCGCTCGAGTTTCGAAAATATGGCGCCGATTGGTCATCTTGGCGAAGCTTTAGATATTGCCAATGGTGTGGTCTACCTGGCCTCGGAAGAGGCGAAATACATCACCGGTGCCGAGCTGGTTATCGATGGCGGCATCACCGCCGCGTAACGTATTTTGACAATTAAATTCCAAACATAATTGATAATTAATGGGAGTTTTTCATGGGGCGAGTAGAGGGAACAGTGGCGATTGTCACCGGTGGTGGTAGCGCCGGCATGGGTCGAGTCACTTCATTATTATTGGCAAAAGAAGGTGCCAAAGTGGTGGTGGGTGATATCAATGAGGCGGGGGCGAAAGATACCGCCGCACAGATAGTCGCAGCCGGTGGCGAGGCGGTGGCCATGTGTCACGATGTGGCGAGTGAGGAGGGCTGGGCCGACATTATCAAATTGACCCTGGATACCTATGGTCGCCTCGACATTCTCGATAACAACGCGGCGATGTTTATTGCCAAGCCCCTGATGGAGACCACAACGGAGGAGTTTCGCCGTCAAAACCAGGTCAATGTCGACGGTGTGTTTTTTGGTATGAAGACGGCTATTCCCGCCATGGAACTTAGCGGTGGAGGCTCCATCGTCAATATTTCCTCGGGTGCAGGCATTGTTGGCTTCCCGGCGGCAGGGGCTTACAGCTCGAGCAAGGGTGCCGTGCGTTTAATCACCAAGTCGATGGCGCTAGAGTGCGCCCAGAGCCAGAACAATATCCGCGTCAACTCCATCCACCCTGGCCCCATTCTTACGCCCATGCTCGAACAGGGTATGGATGATCTCGGCGGCGGTGACGAAGTACGCGGTATGTTCGAAGGCATGGCACCGTTGGGGCACTTAGGAGAGCCCTTGGACATTGCCAATGGCGTGCTCTATTTGGCCAGTGATGAAGCGAAATATGTCACCGGGGCAGAGCTGGCCATTGATGGCGGCTTTATCGCTCAATAGGGCACTCCGGGCTTATTCTTGCCAATGAAGGACTTCCCGCTTTTGTGAGGAAAGTCCTTTGTCATTGTCACCCTGAGCCATCACTGCAGCGCCCCTGCGCCACTTAGCTGCGCGCTCCCCCTCTGTGCACTGTGGTAGACTCACCTCTTGGGTCTAAGACCTAAATACAAATTGTTTTACTAACAAACTCCGAGCTACGGGGCTCTAAGCATCACCAGCCAGTTAATGCGCTAGTGAGTACGAACCCGACGCCGTGAATGCTGCCCTTGCTTAATACGATTCGTGTTGGCCTGCAGACGATTCAGAGGGATAGTGGGGAAACCTCCTGTCCTCCCGACATTGGAAAGGTGTTTGAGATGTTACATGACTACTTCGGGCGCGAGTTCCGTTATCTGCGCCTGTCCGTTACCGACGTTTGCAACTTCAGCTGCAACTACTGCTTACCCGATGGCTATCAAGGCGATA
>MAAC01019050.1_pt1 | contig 32509 bp, 28 predicted proteins | sample 1115981 | NCBI WGS metagenome assembly MAAC01 (sample SAMN04961126, study PRJNA320927) | seawater metagenome | isolation source: sample BD02T64 sea water enriched with oil for 64 days | place: USA:Gulf of Mexico | collected 2013-07-27 | reverse complement strand
TCTCTGCTTTTTGAAAAAAGATTCGATCCCTTTAGGAAACTATAGCCGTAAATGAGTAAAAAAATTGACCCTAAAGCAAGAATTCCAGTTTTAACTTCTTTTGATAAATTCAATGAATGCTAGTTTTGATTTAAAACAAATTTAGAAATAAATTGATGATAAACGCTTATTTGTCTTCAGAATTTAAAACATCGGAAAGTTTTAATTTTTCACCATTTTTAAAAGCTACGATATAGCAAGATTCGTAACCCTTTTCTTTGGCAAATTTTTTCATTAATTGAATTTCATTATAATCGGATGTTTCTCCGTAATAATATTTATTCAAATCCCCTTCCTTTATTCTGTTAACGCCTATTAAACCCTTAAAATTTGAAGGACTCGTATTAATCTTTCTGCCAACAGCTACAAGTTGAACTTTAAATAAAATGTCTTTATAAATTCGTTCTTCTGTAGCTTCTATTGCCTCATCGATTTCTTCTTGAGTGATTACGGGATTCTGAGTGTCATTAGAAGCTAGTGAAATACTATTTCTATAAGATATAATCCCGTTAGCAATTTCTTTTGCCATTTCTAGCTGTCCCTTTTTTGAATTAAGATAAGCACCTTCATTTTTATTGGTCAAAAAACCTGTTTCCACCAAAACACTAGGCATATAGCTTTTGTAAAGTACCATAAATCCAGCTTGTTTAACACTCCTATCTTTACGTTTTAGGTTGTTTGTAAAATTATTCTGTATCAAACTTGCAAGTAAAATGCTTTGATCTAAATATGCTTCTTGCATTAAAGTCATCCCTATTAGGGATTCGGGAGAATTAGGATCAAATCCAGCATAATTTTCTTCGTAATTTTCTTCCAGAAATATCACTTCATTTTCTCTTTTGGCAACTTCAAAATTAGCTTGGGATCTATGTAATCCCAAAACAAATGTACCTGCGCCGTAAGCATTGTTAGTAAAAGCATCGCAATGTACAGACACAAATAAATCTGCATCTGCCTTATTTGCAACTGGAGCTCTTTCATGCAATTTGATAAACACATCTGTTTTTCGGGTATATAGGACTTTTATATTTGGGTCTTTTTCAAGTATTTTTCCTATTTCTAAAACAATTTTTAAAGCAATTTCTTTTTCTTTATATCCGTTACCCATATTGCCAGGATCATGCCCTCCATGTCCAGCATCTAAAACAACTATAAAGGGTTTTGTGGATGTATTCCTCCCTTTTAGAAAAGATGAAAAAATAAAAACACCAATAAACAGCAGTAAAATTGAGACGATTTTTGTTTTCATGTATGTAATAACGTGTTGTTTATATTACTAGTATTAAATTATTGCAATTAAAAATTATAGCACAAAAAATATGCTTAATTTTGAATTTTACTGCCCGAAAGGGTAGCATAGCAATAACTAAGTCAAATTTACATAAAAATAGTATCGTAGCGTTGCAAACATTCAGGCAATTTTTATTAGTAACTACAACTATTCTGCTATTATGTGGTCCGACTTTGTATTCGCAAGATATTCCTCCTAAAACGGAAACAAACATCCCTGTTAAAGAAAAACAAGATTCTTTAAATATTTCCACTAACAAGGTACTTCCTGAAATAAATGAAGTGGCTTTGGATACTGTAAAAACTGATACCATAAAACCAAAAGCAGAAACCCTTTCTAGCGTAATTGATTATTATGGGGAAGATTATGTCTATTTAGATAAACTAAAGAATAAGGTCTATTTGTTCAATAATGCATATATTACTTATGAGGATATGCGAATAGAAGCAGGATATATTATTCTGGATTATAATACAAACGAAATATACGCAAAAGGAATTGATAGCGCTGGAGTTTATTCGCAAAAACCAGTATTCACTCAGGCAAGTAATGAGGTAATTCCAGATTCTATCCGTTTTAATATGGATACTAAAAAGGCTGTAATTTATAATTCTAGGTCTGGATCGGGTGACGTTAACTATATCGCACAAGTATCGAAAAAGGTTAATGATTCTGTTTATTTTCTGAAAAACATAAAATTTACAACTTCAAAAGATATTGATGATCCTGAATATTATTTTTATACTAGACGTGCAAAAGTGGTCCCTCAGAAAAAAATTGTCACTGGCTTTACCAATATGTATATTGCTGACGTTCCCCTGCCTCTAGGTCTGCCTTTTGCATTTTTTCCACTTACTAAAGATCGAGCATCAGGTTTTATAATCCCTAGTATTGGAGATAACAACGACCGAGGTTTTTTCTTTCAGAATGGGGGTTATTATTTTGCTATCAATGACTATTTAGATTTAACCATATTAGGAGATTATTATACCAATGGGAGTTATGCTTTAAGAGTGGAATCTTCTTATGCAACCCGTTATAAATTTAGTGGAAACCTTAGTTTACGTTACGAGAATCTAATAAATAGTGAGCGTGGGTTTCCAGATTTTAGCGAGAGTTCTGTTTATAATATTCGTTGGAATCATAGTCAAGACTCTAAATCCAGTCCAAGTTCTAGGTTTTCTGCCTCAGTAAACTTAGGAAGTAGTGAATATTATAGCGAGTCGATTAACCAAACCAATAATGCGAGTTCATTAATTAACACATTAAACTCTTCCATCTCCTATTCAAAGACATTTGAGAGTGAACCACAAGTTAACTTTACAGTTGCTGGTACGCATTCTCAAAATACAAACACAGAGGAAATCAATATGTCCTTGCCAAATATAAATGCAAGTGTATCTCGTATTTTTCCTTTTGAACCTAAAATAGGTACTAAGAAAGGAATATTAGAAAACATTAACTTACAATACAACTTAGCTGCAGAAAACAGAATTAAAACAACGGACTCTTTGTTTTTTAAATCTGAAATGTTTGATAACGCACAATTTGGAGCCCAACACACCATCCCAATCAGTACAAATTTTAAAGTTCTGAAATATTTAAGTGCATCTGCAAGCACTACCTATCAAGAAACTTGGGCTTTTAAAACAATAGAAAAAGAATATGATGATGAATTAAATGAAGGAATAGGTGGAGTTACGCAAGATACCATTAATGGATTTGATAGTTACCGAACCTATAATTTTTCAACAAGTTTAGGTACCACTATGTATGGGATGTTTAATTTTGGGAAAAGCAAGAAGTTTCAAGCCCTTAGACATGTCTTTAGACCATCGGTAAGTTATAATATAAATCCTTCATTCGATCAATATTATGACACTTATGAAGACCCCAACCAAGAAGAGCCTGTATACTACTCTAAATTCGAAAAATCACTTTACGGAGCTCCAGGAAGGGTTAGATCTAGTAGCATTGGCATATCTATGAGTAATACGTTTGAAGCTAAGGTGAGAGATAGGGACACAACAGCAACAGATCCTAAAAAAATAGTCCTACTTAATAATTTAAACTTTTCTACTGCATACAACATAGCTGGTGATTCTTTAAATTGGAGTCCATTGCGGTTTACTGGGAGCATTCCCATTGTAAAAAAACTTGATTTTAATTTTAATGGAATATTAGATCCTTATGCTTTAGACAATAGCAACAATCGTGTAGATGATTTTAATATTAATAATGGTGGAAGTTTATTTAGGTTAACAAGAGCAAACATTAGTATTAATTATTCTTTTTCTAGCAAAGATTTTGAAGGCAAAAGAAATGATGAAGATGATTTTAACACCGATACATTTAGAAATGGTGGAAGACCAGATGATTTATTTGGAGACTCCACTCCAATAAATGATAGGAGTAAATATGAAGATGAAGAATCACGATCTACCGATGATTTTGAATGGTATAACTTTTCTGTCCCCTGGGATTTAAGAATAGCCTATACCGTAACCTATAACAATACACAACGACAAGATGAAATATCATCTCAATCTATAATGTATAGTTCAAACATTGAATTTGCTCCAAGGTGGAAAGTTGGAGTTTCTTCGGGTTACGATTTTAAAAACAAAGGAGTTACCTTAACACAGTTTAGGTTTCAAAGAGATTTAGAAAGTTGGCGAATGTCATTTAACTGGACACCAATAGGAAGCACACACACATCCTGGTACTTTTTCATAGGTATTAAATCCTCCATGCTTAGCGACATTAAATATGAAAAACGTAGAGAGCCAGACAAGAACCTGTAATTGTTATTCTCTACCTTTAAATCAATTTATAACCTCTATTCTGGTTTATTGAAAATGAATGAATAAAAATAATATTTAAAATGAAAAAAATTATAATTACTAAAAATGCTCCAGCCCCTATTGGGCCTTATAATCAAGCTGTATTAAAAGGAAATATGTTGTTTACATCTGGACAGATAGCAATCGATCCCATTACTGGTATGTTGCATACTGAAGATATTAAAGTAGAAACAAAAACCGTTATGGAAAATTTGAAAGCTGTATTACATGAGGCAGAAATGTCTTTTGAAAATGTACTAAAATCTTCTATTTTTATTTCTGATATGAATAATTTTGCTGCTATTAATGAAGTATATGCTTCTTATTTTAATGAGGCTACTGCGCCTGCTCGTGAAACAGTTGAAGTTGCAAACCTTCCAAAATATGTGAATGTAGAAATATCGGTAATTGCAGCTTTATAATGATTAATTTTCTTCTGGGTTTTTATTAGATTTAAATAAAACTGGAGCACTATTATCATCTGGCACCACGTCTTCTAAAGAGGATTCTAATTCTATGTCTGTACCAAATATTATTTTTATAAGTTCTTTTAGAGTATCAAAATCTACAGAATAAGAAACTCCTGCTCCTTGTTCAAAAGTTTGATCCTCACCAATAAATTGCAATTCTGCTTGTCGATTAAAAAACTTAATTCTTAAGCTTCCATCTTCGTTTACTAACCATTGCACCTCTACATCCCCAGCAACTCTAGAATCATTTATTCCACCAACAGGAATTCCTACTTTTCCATTTACTATGACTCGCTCACTTAACTGACTTGAAAATTGAACTCCAATTTCATCTTCAGTTTCTAACTCAACAGTATCTACTCCCATATCATAGTAAGGAGCAATATTTATAAGCGCATCTTCATCAGAAAGTATTTGTGCAAGTAATGCATTAATTCCACCTGTTACCGTTCCAGAAATTGCACTTTGTCCAGCAGCATCACTAATAAACGAATCTGTTGTTATTAAAAATAATGCTTGTTTTTCTATTTCTTCTTGAGTTTGGAGTTTGTACTCTAATTCACTTCTTACTGTAGAACTCACTTCAGGAAAACCAATATCAAAAGTCAATTCTGGTTGACTAATATCCTCAGTTAAATCAATCATCACTTCCACAGGAATTTTTCTATTTATGGTAGGATCATCTAATAACGCAGATGGGTTTGCTCTTGTCTTATAAATTGCCTTTAGGTTTAGTTCAGCTTTGCCAGGAAGTCCGTCCCAAGTTATAGTACCATCTCGTTCTACTTCTATCTCTTTTTTTATTATTTTCCCATACCTAAAATCGTAAAACCCTTCATATACAATAAAATCACCCCACATATTAAATTTACCCAAAGTGTTTATTTCTAATAATAAAGTCCCTGCACCACGTCCTCTAATTGCCGATTTATTAACTTGATCGATGACAATCTCTACTTCGGCATTCCTATTAATATCTAATTCAAAATTTAAAGTCAATCCAGTTAAATCTTCATAGATTAATTCTTCCCCTCTCAATCTTGCTTCTTTTTCTTTTGGCGATAAAAACTTAATAAACGAATCATCTCCTATAGATTCTGTATCACTCAAAGGAATCTTAAAACTTGTGTTTTTCTCGGTTGTTGCAACTACATCAATTACAAGTTCATCCAGATGGCCAGATATATCCGCTTTCCCACTTATAAAAGCATTGCCATAAAACAATTTATCTTCTTCTAATTTAGTGTCTAGAACCACTAAATTATCTGTTATAACATTTAGGTCTAGTTTCCAATCCTCAAAATTATTATGAATTGCATTTCCAGATAATACTCCTATGGTATTAAATTTGGTATCTGTAATTTGGGTAGACAAAATCTCTATTTTATCTTTAGTTGCGATTAAGCTTGTTCTATCGTCAAGATCGAAATCTACATTTAAATAAGGAACTTTTAAGCCGCTATCTTTTAATACAAAATTCCCTAAAATATCTGGAGTACTTATATTACCAGTAATTTGTGCACTTCCTGATATGAGCCCACGAATATTCGTAATAACATCTCCTCCAAATGGACTTATTGCCATTAAATTTAAGTCATTAAGATCTACATTTAATTGTATTTGAGGTATTGAAGGAGATACATCTATATTTCCAATTGCATTAAAAGATTTTATATTTTCATGAGTTAAACTTGCAATAATATCATAAAAAGTTAAGTCGTTATTTCCTTCAAATTTTAAATCTAAATCGCCATAAGCAACTTCATTAACAGTAATATTATCAATTTTAACTGTGGCGTCTGGAAAATAAAGCCCATCATTTTGATTAATATTTAATTCTCCATTAACGCTACCTTTTAACCTTAAACTATCTATATGAGGCGTTATATCACCAATGTTTACATCTCTAAATTGAACCTGCAAGTTTTTATGAGTACTATCAATAACAGACCCAGCAAATTGAATGTATTCATTATTATGATTTAATACTATAGAATCAAACTGAATCTTCTTGAAATCATTATCAAAAACAATTTTATTCAAATTATTATTCTTTTCATTTAGATGCCAATCATTTTCTTTATAAGTGATTGTTGATCTTTTAACTCCTACTACTGAATTTCCTTCTGGATCAATTGTGTGGTATAAGGAAAGATCAAAAAGGTCTTCCTTTTTTTCTCCACCACTAAAAGTAGATTGAATATATAAAGTATCATTTAATGTTTTATTTATAAAGTTTACATCTTTTAAATTATAAACTCCATTATAAAGAGAATCAATAGATATAAAAGTGTTATACAGTGGGTTATTGTTATCTACCTGAAGGTTTACTTTGCCAAAATAGTTGTCGAATATTAATATCTCAGGAGATCGGAAATCTAGTTTAAATTTTGTGTCATCAGAATAAACAGAACCTTTTATTCTGGTATTATCTCCAAACTGGATTTCTGGCACAAACACTTCAATCATTTTATTAAAAATCTCAAAATTATAATCTATATATTGATTCGAAGTTACTTCTTCTGGTATATAGTTAGCATAGTTCATTCCTATTCCATTTTTAAATAGATGAGGGATATCTTCTAATAAAAACTCTCCAGAAATACTACCAGTTATAATATCTGGCGAATTTATTTCGATTGCCCTTTTTATGCCTTCTTTTTTAGTAGTAATATTAAAATCATCAAAGTAAAAGTCATTAGCGACATTTTGATAAAAGGTTTCTTTAAATGAAATAGAGCCTTGCGTATTGTCGATAGAATTACCTTCCATTTTCATCACAATTTTACCTGCAAATACCGATATACTATCTCTTTGCACTAAATTTAATTGGTATAACTCTGCATAATCTACATCTGCTTCAAAGTCAAATTGATTTAGTTCTTTAGAAACATCTATCAATCCTTTAAAATCCAATTTTAAATTTGGATCATTTATAGTCAAAACTCCATCAAACAATGGATGTTCCAAACTTCCTGAAAGTGTTATGTTTTTATAATCGTAGTTTTCATATATAAAAGAAGAAATCGTTCCTGTTATTTTTGTATTTAAAGATTCTTGTGTAAAACCCACTCCTTCTATATGTATATCAGTGGTAACAGTACCCAGTTTATCATACTTTGCAAGCATTCCAAGGTTGAAATTAGTAAGAAGAATATCCCCAACATAAGTGGCTTTTTCAGAATTGCTAATATCTTTTATTATAATATTAGTTTTTACATAACCCAAAGAACTACTCAATGTACTATTTGTAGAAAAAGTGTTTTTTGTAATGGTTGTGTTTCCTTTAAATTTAATAGCACCTAAATATATTATCTCTTTAGGCAATGTATTACCAATAACCCTTGGCATAAATCTTCTTAATGCCTTAGAATTTGTTGTAATCGTATGATTATTAGCTTGTATAAGGAAGTCTTCATCAGCTTTTAATAAATCTTTAAAATTAAAATCCCCAACTAAATTAATTCCACTAGTCTTAATATCAGCATTATTAAATTTGAAATCATTAAGAGTTCCATTTATATCTCCATTTACATGGATAATTTTATTCTTTACAAATTCATTATAAAATGTATTTAAATCATTGGTTGAAATTTGAGTATCTTCTAAATGAGCAGAAATAGTGACATTATTTGAAAAATCTGACATTCCATTTTCAGGCAAGTAACTTAATTTTATTTCCCCCTTAATAGCCGATTGTTCAGTAAGCAAATTTAAATTTAACAATTCCAGAGATTCCATAGTATAAGAAAACTCTGAACTTAAATTATTTATTTCAAAACCTCTTTTTGCTTTTAGAGAAAGTTGTTTAATATCTGTTGAAACATTAGGTCCTAATATTAATAGGTCCTCAGTATCAATATCAATATCCTTTAAATTAAAAATTTCTGTACTTTCTAAATTCTCATCAATAATTTTCACTTTACTTCCTGAAAGTGTTACGTTATTTGCGAAAAGCTCAAAAGGTTTGCTACTTGTCCTTGGACTATCGGACTTAAATTTATCCGCGAAGACACTTATATTATCATTATCCTCTCCTTTATAAATTTTATAATAAAACTTAGCTTGAGTAAGGTTAACAAGTCCAAAATCAAAATCTCCATTAATTAAATTTTTGACACTCAAGATATTAGTCTGAAGAGCTTTTGCATATATTAATGTATCGTTGTGATGATCCGCAATATATACCTCTCGCATATCCACCTCTCCCTTCCAATTAAGACCCAAACGATTTATATGAATTTCCGTTCCAAAATCATTATTAATCCGCTTGGTTACTTTATTTGCAATTATTGTTTGCACTGCGGGTACAGATAATGTTATAATAATAAGCAATACCAAAAGTAGGATGATGGTAATTATTCTTTTTATTATTTTTTTCAATTTTTTGATACGGTCTTAATGTTTTATTTTTACCACCAATAAATATGCCCATTTTACTTTGAAATCAACAAACACATATATTTTAGGTATCGAATCCTCTTGCGACGATACTGCTGCAGCTGTTATCCATAATGGAGTGATACTCTCTAATGTTGTTGCAACACAAGACATTCATAAGGAATACGGTGGTGTAGTTCCCGAACTTGCCTCACGTGCGCATCAACAAAATATTGTACCCGTTGTACAGCTTGCACTTCGCAAAGCAAATATCGATAAAAAACAGCTAAATGCCATAGCTTTTACAAGAGGTCCTGGACTAATGGGTTCTCTTTTGGTAGGTACCTCATTTTCAAAGTCTTTGGCCATGGGATTGAACATTCCTCTCATAGATGTTAACCATATGCAAGCACATATTTTAGCACATTTCATTAAAACTGAAGAACAATCTGCACCAAGTTTTCCTTTTTTGGCATTAACAATAAGTGGTGGACATACCCAAATAGTAAAAGTCTCCAATTATTTTGAAATGGAAGTTATAGGACAAACTATAGATGATGCTGTTGGAGAAGCTTTCGACAAAAGTGCCAAATTACTAGGTCTCCCCTATCCTGGAGGCCCTTTAATTGACAAATATGCCCAACAAGGAAATCCTAAAGCATTTAAATTTCCAAAACCAAAAGTTGGTCCATTGGATTTTAGTTTTAGTGGGTTAAAGACTGCTGTATTATATTTTGTGGAAAGAAATACTGCAAAAAATCCTGACTTTATTTCTGAAAACTTAGAAGATATTTGTGCAAGTTTGCAATTTACGATTGTAGATTATTTAATGGATAAATTAAAAAATGCGGTAAAAGAAACAGGAATTAAGGAAATTGCTATAGGCGGTGGAGTATCTGCAAATTCTGGAATAAGAATGGCTCTTAAGAATACGGAAAAGACTTTGGGATGGACTACACATATTCCAAAATTTGAATATTGTACAGATAATGCAGCAATGATATCTATTGTGGGTGAATTAAAATTTAAACAACAGCTTTTTGCTGAAAATGATATCGCTGCAATGGCAAGAATGAAATTTTAACATGAATTCAAAATCAGAAGAAATAGTAAAAAGAATACAAGCTTCCATTGTTCCTTGGAAAGATAATATCATTGATAAGCGAATGTTTGGTGGAAATTGTTTTCTATATAAAGGTAAAATGTGTGTAGGCGAAACGAAAGAACGCCTTATGGTTCGAGTTATTTCAGAAAAAATGAACAAAGTACTTGCTATGCCTTATGTTACTCCTATGGATTTTACTGGTAAACCCATGAAAGAATTTATATTTGTTTCAGAAAAAGGATTTGATACTGAAGAAAAACTCCAACAATGGGTAGAATTGGGTATTGAACATGCCATATTAAAAAGTAATCCATAGTTTACATTATGCAATTATTTTACAACCCTAACATATCTGAAACTTCCAAAGACATTATTTTTGATAAAGAAGAAAGTAGACATATTTCAAGAGTATTGCGAAAGCAAGAGGGAGATTTATTAAATCTTACCAATGGTAAAGGATTATTTTTTGATGTAGAATTAACATTGGCAAGCCCAAAATATTGCTTAGCTAAAGTTATTGTCATTAAAGAACAATCTCCTCTCCCCTATAATTTGCACCTAGCAGTAGCTCCAACAAAACTTAACGATAGGTACGAATGGTTTCTAGAAAAAGCTACAGAAATTGGCATTACTCAAATAACCCCAATATTCTGTGAGCATAGTGAACGAAAAGTGATAAAACACGAACGTTTTAAAAAGAAAATATTAAGTGCAATGAAGCAATCACTAAAGGCTTATTTACCCATTTTAAACCCTGCAATATCCTTAAAAGAATTTTTAAAGGAACAAGAGGTAAATGAATGTCAAAAATTAATTACACATTGTGAAGACACGAAAAAGTTATCCTTAAAAGACATACTTACACCAAAAAAATCAGTCATTCTTCTTATAGGACCTGAAGGTGATTTTTCTACAAACGAAATCACTTTAGCTAAAGAGTATGGCTTTATTCCAGTAAGTCTTGGAGAAAGTAGGTTACGAACAGAAACCGCTGCAATTGTTGCTTGTCATAGTGTTGCTTTTGTCAATGAATAATATAAAAAGTTTGTACATTTGAATGCTATGCTTAAAAAAATATTTCTCTTCCTTTTCATTCTAGTTTTCATAAACCTTTCTGCACAAGAAATTGCAGTTTTACAATATGGTGGAGGTGGTGATTGGTATAGCAACCCAACTTCATTGCCAAATTTAATACAGTTTTGTAACGAACAAATAGATACAACTATAAATCCTAAACCTCAAACGGTTCAGCCAAATGATGTGGATTTGTTTGATTTCCCTTTTGTACATATGACAGGGCACGGAAATGTGTTTTTTACTCAAGAGGAAGCGAAAAACTTAAAAGATTATTTATTAAGTGGAGGCTTCCTCCATATTGATGATAACTATGGAATGGATCAATATTTAAGAAAGGAGTTGTTAAAAATATTTCCTAATAATGAATTAACTGAACTACATAAAGATCATCCAATTTTCAATTATCATTTTACTTTTTCAGATGGTTTGCCTAAAATCCATGAACATGACAACACTCGGCCGCAAGCCTTAGGAATTACCCATGAAGGCCGATTAATTTTGCTTTATACTTTTGAAAGTGATTTAGGAGATGGATGGGAAAACCCTGAAATTCATAACGACCCGCAAGAAGTTAGATTAAAAGCACTACGTATGGGTGCCAATATTATTAAATATGCTTTTGAAAATTAATGTCTTCTCAACACACGCATACAAGCACCAATTTTGCAATTAAAAAGTTTCCAATTACCCTAGTTTGTGATGGCGTGCAAAGCCCTTCAAACATAGGTTCTTTATTCAGAATATGCGATGCATTAGGTGTTTCAGAAATTATATTTTGTGATGCTATAATTAACTTTAAATCTCCACGCCTCCAAAAAACCGCTAGAAGCACTCAAAAAAAAGTAAACTATTCAGAATCCGAATCAATTGTGACAACCATTGAGAATCTCAAAAAAAGTAACTTTAAAATTGTAGCCTTAGAGATAACAGACACAAGTATCCCTATAGAAAAATTTACTTTACCAAAGGATCAAAAAGTTGCTTTAGTTATCGGAAATGAGCAAAAAGGAGTTTCAAATAAGGTGTTACAAAACAACCCAGCAACTATCCATATTCAAATGTTTGGAGAAAACAGTAGTATGAATGTAGTACAAGCTGCAACTATTGCATTGCACTCTATTATAAATAAATTATATATTTACTAAATGAATTCAAAAGATATTTCTAGTGGAATTTTAAAAGCTATTGCTTCCATAATTGGCGGAATATTAGTGTTATATTTTATATACAAAATACAATCGGTAATTGTTTATGTTGTAATTTCTGCAGTAATATCACTTATAGGTTTACCAATTGTTAGGCTCTTAAAAAAAAGACTTAAGTTTAACAACACTCTAGCAGTTGTGGTGACAATTGTATTTATAATGGGCTTGGTTTTTAGCTTAATAGGCTTGTTTATTCCCTTAATAGTTGAGCAAGGACAAAATTTATCTTTATTGAATATTGAAGAACTTCGAAATACATTTCAAAGTGTTTACGAAAAAACAATTGCTTTCTTTTTGGATAAGAATATTGAATTTGATCAAAGGTTCAATAAAAATAATTTATTCTCAAAAATTGACTTTTCAATTATTCCTGATTTTTTAAATTCGGCCGTAAGTGGATTAGGGAGTTTTAGTATTGCATTGTTTTCTATAATATTTATTTCATTTTTCTTTCTAAAAGACAGTAAACTATTAGGAAATGCAGTGCTTACATTTGTGCCAACTGGTAAAGAAGAAGGCTCACAAAGATCCATGAATAAAATTAAAGATTTATTATCTAGATATTTTATCGGACTTATTTTTCAGATTCTAATTCTCTTTGTTATTTATACTTCGGTATTATTAATATTTGGCGTAAAAAATGCCGTGGTGATTGCTTTTTTATGTGCTTTGCTAAATTTGATTCCTTATGTGGGTCCTATGATAGGTGGTATTTTAATGATTTTTTTAACGATGAGTAATTTTATTGGAAGCGATTTTCAAGCTGTAATGTTACCTAAAACAATATTCGTTTTTATTGGATTTTTAGTTGGTCAATTAGTAGATAATTTCTTTAGTCAGCCTATAATATTTTCAAAAAGTGTGAAGTCTCATCCATTAGAAATATTCTTAATTATTTCTATAGCAGGTTTATTATTTGGTGTGATTGGATTAATAATTGCAGTACCAGCTTACACTTCAATTAAAGTAATTTTAAAAGAGTTTTTGTCAGATAATAAAATAGTGCAACAACTCACTAAAGACTTATAATATTTGTTTAAATAAACACATTTTATCTGAAGAAGTTCAGGAGTTTATCCTAAATTTTACAGGAGAACTCACAAGACTTGCGCTTTCAGGAAGTCCGTTTACAGAGGTTTCTGTACAAGATCTTATACAACAGATTGAAAGTCGACAGAAAACAGAAAAGAAACTTCCAACTTGGTATCGCACAAAGAGTATCTACTTTCCGCCAAAACTTAATCTAGAGCAAACTTCTTCAGAAATTACTGCAAAGTATAAAGCATCTATTGTTCGAGGAAAGGAGTTGGCAGATGTCACTGGTGGTTTTGGAGTGGATAGTTTTTTCTTCTCTGAAAAATTTAAAGATATTCATCATTTTGAACTCAATAATTCCCTATCCAATATTGCCAAGCACAATTTTAATACCTTCAATATAAACAATGTTACATGTTTTCCTGAAGATGGATTAAAACGACTAACAAAGTCCTATTACGATGTAATCTATGCTGACCCCTCACGACGTCACCAAAACAAAGGGAAGGTTTTCTTTTTAAAAGATTGCGAGCCAAATATTCCTGAAAATTTAGAATTACTTTTTAAGCATTGCAATACAATATTAATAAAAACTTCACCCATGTTAGATATTACGGTGGGCTTAAAAGAATTGCAATATGTTTCTGAATTACATATCGTAGCAGTAAATAATGAAGTAAAAGAATTATTATGGTTGTTAGATAAAAATAAGGAGTATAGACCTAAAGTAAAAACAATAAATTTTTCAAAATCCACAAATGAAGAATTTGAGTTTGATTTAAATGAAACCTGTGCAACAACCCTAGCTTTACCTTCAACTTACCTTTATGTGCCAAATTCAGCAATAATGAAGAGCGGTGCTTTTGATTTGCTTTCTGAAAAATTTCAAATAGATAAATTGCATAAACATACCCATCTATACACTAGTACTAAATTAATAAATTTTCCGGGGAGAAGATTTAAAATAAATCAGGTAATTCCATATCATAAAAGAGAAATAAAAGAGTTTTTAAAAAATAAAAAAGCAAATGTAGCAACCCGAAACTTTCCAGAAAATGTTGCTTTTTTAAGCAAAAAATGGAAAATTAAAGACGGCGGATCAGATTATTTGTTTTTTACTACTCTAGAAAATAAAAAGAAAGTGATTTTGGGTTGCACAAAAGTCTGAAAATAAACGACATAAATTTTTAATAAAAAAAGCCTAAAATTTGTTTGTATTATAACAATTAAAAAAGGTACATTTGCACTCGCAATTTATTACAATTAGTTGTTTTAAATTGGAGAGGTGCCAGAGTGGTCGATCGGGGCTCCCTGCTAAGGAGTTGTACTCTAACGGGTACCGGGGGTTCGAATCCCTTCCTCTCCGCATCATTGAAATAGGAAGAAAATTTCCAGATAACTTACTCGGGGTGTAGCGTAGCCCGGTTATCGCGCCACGTTTGGGACGTGGAGGCCGCAGGTTCGAATCCTGCCACCCCGACAAAAAGCCTAACTTTTATTTAAAGTTAGGCTTTTTTTATATTCTAAAATGGCTCTTTCTCCTCTATCCAATCCACTTGTTTTTCTAGAAATTTTGGTGCTCCAAACCGATAGCCAAGAAATAATTGGAAATGTGTTCTAAAAGTATCGTAATTTACGATAGAGGTTTCTTTCCTTGTTGTTGTTAATAATCAAAAATAGCTTCCTACAAACCACTTATCAGAATTATAGCCCAATCCTAAATGTCCATCAAAATTTAATGTGAAATTGGTGTCATTATCTGTTACTTCCTCATTATTAGCTTCTGCTTTAATTGTATTAAAATCTACTCCTGCTCCAGGAGAAGCACCTATACTTGCATATAGTTTTTCATTTAATACAAAAGTGTGCAAATAACCCGCACTTAAAACTAAATTGAAAGTATTCAGTTTTTGTTGTGTAGCATTATTATGCATCCTATTATAACTATAACTAAAAGCAGGAATGAAGGTTCCTGAACTTTTTCGTTGAATTTCGGTTTGAGCAACAATAGCTTTTAAAAGAATAATTATCATTAAATCGATAGCGAGTTATCCCTTTAAAAGTTTTCGTTTTTAACTGATCTAGAATTAAATAGTCTGAAGGATAATCCTCAGGTAATGGAAAATTTGGTGAGTAGAATCCTTTTACTTGAGAATAACCTAAGGTTTGCACCCATTTATTAATGAAAATATCGGTTTCAAATTTGAAAATTTTGGTTTCCCCCTTCTCTTCTTCATCGAAGTTGGTAAATAAATGTGGTGAAAAGCCTAATTTAAAAGAGATAAATCGATAATGAATAGATATCTCAGAGCGATAATCAATGTTAGGTTTAATATCGAATTTAACTCCATTCTCCTCAGCAGTAAAAGTCACAATATCATTATCAATATCAAGCTTTACACTTAGTTTATTGTCCATTATTTCTATATATTCATTTACTTTCAATGAATCAATAGTTTGAGAAAATAATATAAAAGGAAAAAATATAATTATTAAAAATATTGTTTTCAAAAAATTATATATCATTCTCAAAGTTAAATTATATATTTTAAAAATGTTTCCTTTTTAGAAATATCTACTCATAAAAAATTATTAACTTACGCTAATTAATTCTAATCATTTTTTATGAAATATTTTACTTCCATAGTATTTGTTACTATTTTTCTAATTCAAGGGACAATAATTGCTCAAGAAAATGAAGATTCAAATAAAGCTGATTCTAATATAGATAACCAACACCCATTGCTTTCTAGTAGATTAATTCTTTATGCAGGTGTTTATAGTTCTACAAAAGGAATTAAAATTGGAGTAAATGGAGAAAGCGATAATGAAATTATTGACTTTAGTGAAAAGGCAGATTTTAATGATAATGAAATTACTTTATTCTTAAACTTTAATTGGAGATTTGCTAGAATGTGGACTCTTTCAGCCGAATATTTTGGTGTTAAAAATGGAATTAGTAAAAGAATAGATGAAGATTTTGAATGGGAAGATCAAATATATAGAGGAGGTGCTGGAATTGAATTAGGGATGAATCTTAATATGTATCGAATAATGTTTGGAAGAACAATTAGCAAAGGCCAAAAACATGAGTTAGGGCTCGGCCTTGGTTCACATATTTTAGATATAAAAACGTATATTGAAGGTGATGCATATATAAACAACGAAGATACTGGAGAAGGAGCTGCAGTTAATTTTGAAAGAAACACCGCAAATGTAGTTGCTCCACTTCCCAATATTGGTGCATGGTATTATTATGCACCAACTCAAAAATGGATGTTAACAGCAAGAGTAGATTGGTTTGCTTTATCGATAAATGATTATTCTGGGAATATGTGGAATCTTGGCGCTGGCGCTAATTACCAGTTTCATAAGAATATAGGAGTAGGGTTAAATTATAGATATTTTGATTTTACATCAAAGGTGGAACAAGATAATTGGGATGGTAAATTTTCATTAACTTTTCAAGGTCCATTATTAACAATAAACGCTAATTTTTAAATACACAATTTCTCTTTATATTTAATATAATTTGTATATTCGCAGCCGCAAAAGCTACCATTTTTGTTAATGGGCTCGTAGCTCAGCTGGATAGAGCACCTCCCTTCTAAGGAGGCGGTCACAGGTTCGAATCCTGTCGGGCTCACATCAAAACCCCTTAGTATATTATATATTAAGGGGTTTGTTTTTTAATTTATACTAATAGTCCAAAAATCCTTCAAAAACGCACAGTTTTCATTTTATAATAAGAGGATTCTCTTTATCTATATCAAACTAAAATATAAATTACCTTCTTCGTTTCTTCTTTTCACTAAACCTGCTAATACCCTACCACCCGCTTTTGTCCATCTATTAAATTGATAAGTAATATTTTCATCACATGGGTTTAGATTAACTTTTCTTAACAATGTACTACTTTTTAATGCTCCCAATCCCAAGTTATAAGCAAATGACACTAAAGCATCAAACTGATTTTGATTAATTTCAACTTGTACATACCTATCAACACCTTTTTCATATCTACTAAGCATAGATAAATGCAGTTCTTCTGCATAAAGTTCTGTTATTTTTAAATCATCCATAGAAACTTTTTCCCCATCAGGGTAGTAAGTTGCACCATAACCAATTGTAGGCACATTTGCTGGGCATAAATATGGCTCTAACTCTAAGCCTTCATACTTCTTTATTAAATCTAAACCGTTTTTACTTATTTTCATAACGCTAATTTTTTATTAGTTAATGCAATTTAAAGATACTAAAAGGAATGGATTTATTTAAAATTAAGCAAAACCCCTAACCCAAATCGTTTGCCTAAAGTATTATAAATATCAAATACTAAAAAAGGATAAATCCTTAATTGGAAAGGATATAAAACCCCTTTTGGAAGAAGAAGAAACCCCTATTTTAACCATTAAGAGTCTGATTAATAATATTTTAATTATATTTAATTAACCAAATCAATTCAAAACAATAAAAAAATGAAACATTTTTCTTTATTTATAATATTATTTTCGGCAACATTATTTTCTCAAGGGGTTGAAATATTAGAAGGGGATTTTTCAAATTTAAAAGGAATTTCTGCTTATAATTTAATTTTTGATTATTCAAACTTAAGTGTTCCGCTTTATGATACTGAAGGAGATTTTCTCAATTCTAAAGTCCAAGAGTACAATATTATTGAAACTGGCAAAGGAGATAAGTTTAAAAAAGATTGGTTTTCTGATAGAGAGAAATATTATGAACCTGAGTTTATCAAAAGATTTAATTATTATTTAAAAAAAGCCAATATAAAAGTTGGAAAGAATTTAGATAATGTTGATTATGCAAATTTAAATGCTGTTGATTATGTGATGAAAATACATACAGTTAATCTCTATACTGAATACAACGATGAATCTACTATAGCTAATTCAAAAATAACAGTAAACATATCTATTTATAATAGTAATGAACCTGAAAATATGCTTTTAAACATTCGATATAATGAAGTTAATTCAGGAGCCTATAAAAATGTTAATCAAGACACTAAAGTCTCTAAATCTTATGGACAATTAGGGAGGTTAATTGCAGTAGATATAAGAAAAAGTTTAAAATAAAAAAGATTCACTTCGATCAAAAAACAAGTCATATTAAACTTTCCATATTAGATTAATATACTAGTATTATTTTTTATCTTTGAGTTTATTGACTAACTCAAAAAATTTCAAAGCTTGTCTAATATAATTTTTAAAAACAAATTAATCCTATTTGCACTAGGATTAATAGGGGTATTATTTGTTTCCCCTCTTCAAGCTCAAGATTTAGAACCACGATTTTTATCTTCTGTACCCCTAAAAACAAATTTTGCAGGTACAGCATATGGTTATTCCTCAGGAGACATTCTTTTAAATGCTCAAGAGATTGAAAATCTAAACGCAAAATTAAATTCAGTTATAGGATTTTATGGGCGTAGTTTTAAATTGTTTAATAAACCTGCAAAAATTGATGTTGTTAGTACTTACTCTTTTGGTAATTTAAATGCATTGGTTTATAAAGTAGACACAACCGTTTATAAAAATGGTCTTCATGATCCTTCCTTAAGATTATCCATGATATTAATAGGAGAAGAAGCATTAAACCTTCAAGAATTTAAAGTAAGAGAAAAGAAAAAATTTAAATTGGGTGCTGCTCTAAAAATTAAAGCTCCATTAGGTCAATATGATGATACAAAACTTATTAATATGGGGGCCAATAGATGGGGCTTTCAGGTTAAAGTTGCTGGTTCTTATTTAGTTTCAAAAAAAATAGTTTTAGAACTTCATGTAGATTCTTGGTTTTTTACAGAAAATACATCGTTTAATAATGGGAACACATTAAGCCAAAAACCTTTATTGAGCTCACAGTTACATATGGCATATATTTTTAATCCAAAATTATGGATATCCGCATCTATTGGTCAAGTTGCATATGGTGAAACCTCTATTAATAATATTGGACAAGATAATTATCAGAAAAATTCAAAATACGGCATCACTACTTCTTATCGTTTAAACAAATTTGGCTCCCTTAAATTTGTTGTCACAAACGGCATATACACAGCAGGTGGAACAGATTTTACAACCTATCTTTTTGCATATAGCTTTATATGGTTTGATAAAAATAAAAACAAGAATAATGGGTAATACTAAGTACTTATTTTTATTTCTTTTCTTTTTAGGTTATAGCTCTAATGGGTACTCTCAATTCTTAAAAAAACATAGAGATTCTATAGATGGAGCCATAGATTTAAGTCGATTTTTAGGTGAATTAAATGGTGTTTTGCCTATCCTTTCTCCAATTACCGAACCAGCTGTTGGTTATGGATTAGCTGCTGCAGGACTATACTTTATTACTAAAGAAACCAATGAAAATCAAACATTTCAAAAACCAGATATAGTTGGAATTGCTGGTGGTTATACAGAAAACGGAACATGGTTTGTAGGTGGTGGTTATTCTGGTATCTGGAAGAATGATCATATAAGATATCGTGGATTACTTGCTTATGCAGATGTTAATTTAACCTATTACAGTCAGGTGATTCCTGATAAATCTAAAGAGTTTAATTTAAGTAGTTATTTCTTTTTGCAACAAGCTCTTTTTAGAATAAAAGATAGTAATTTTTTCTTTGGAGGTAAATATCAACTTTCAAAAATTAATATAGATTTTCTATTAAACCCTGAGTTTCCTGAAGTTAGTATCACTGATTTTGATCTTTGGAATAGTGGAGTTTCCTTTATTGGAGAGTTTGAAAACTATGACAATATCTTCTCCCCTACCAAAGGATTAAAAGTACATGCCAGCTATGATCAAAATTTAGAACTTTTAGGGAGTGATAAAAATTGGGGGACATTAAATTTCTTTACCCTATATTATTACCCAGTTAGTGAATTTTGGATTCCTGGATTGCGTATCGCATCGCGGTTTGCAACAGGAGAAACTCCTTTTTATGCAAAACCTTATATTGAATTAAGAGGAGTCCCAGCACTAAGATACCAAGGAGATTTAACTGCCTTAATAGAAACAGAACACTTATTTAATCTAAATTATCGTTGGGGCTTAGTTGCATTTGGAGGTATTGGTAATACATTTAATGAAAAGAATAATTATCAAGCAGAAGAATTAGTCTGGAATGCAGGTGGTGGATTTAGATATACATTAGCTCGTATATTTGGGCTTAAAATGGGGCTTGATGTTGCCAGAGGGCCTGAAGATTGGGCTGTATATGTAGTGTTTGGATCTTCTTGGTTGAAATAATAGTATTTAATTAGTAAATTACAAATTGAAAAAGCAAATAAATCTTTATTTTTGATATTAAATCTAATAAAAATGAAAAAATATTTTTTTACAATTTTCTTATTATTTTTTGTGTATAATCTTCAGTCTCAAGTACTAATCGCTTTATTATTGGGAGATAAATTAAATACTGGTAAAATTGAATTTGGGCTGGATGGAGGGTTGAATTATTCAAGTATTGGTGGATTAGAAACCAAAAAATACGACAACTCCTTCTTCTTAGGATTTTATTTCGATATTAAAATGAAAGAAAATTGGTTTTTGAATACTGGCGTTTTAGTTAAATCTACCTTAGGAGCTGATGAGTTAACAATAAATGATCTTAATTATTTAGGAGCAAAAATCCATGATATTGAAGGTGGAAAGTATACTCAAAAAATGAGCGCCTTTTTGGTTCCTATAAAAGCAAAATATAAGTTTAAAAACCATATTCATGTTGAGGCTGGTCCTCAAGTTGGACTTGTTTATAGAGGTTGGATAGAATATAATTTCGATGATGAAGATGGTAATTCTGTACAAATTAAGGAAGATAATAGAGATAATATGAATTGGTTTGATATGGGTGTTACTGGTGGTGTTGGTTATCGATTTTTAAGAGGATTAAGTTGGACAATAAGTGCAAATTATTATTATGGTTTCACCAATATATATAAAGATAAATCAGGTACTAATAATAGTTCTTTATTTTTAAGTGCTAAAATCCCCTTTGGTGTTAGTGAGGCTAAAAAGCAAGAAATTAAAGAAGTAAAACTTATGCTTCTGGAAAAAAAGCAAGCTAAAAAAGCTACCAAAAAACAAGAACGAAAGAAAGCCAAAGAAAATAAAAAAAACAATAGTCTATGAGAATCACACTTTTAGTTTTACTAGGTATATTTTTATACTCAAATCAATCACATGCACAATATGCATCTACAAAAGTTAAATCAAAACATCAAATTTATACCGATAGTTTAAAACAAGTAGAATATAATTACCTCTTCCCTATTTTAGGGCAAGGTGCTTACACTAAAGGATTTGACATTCCTTATCCTGCTGGACTTATGGCAAATTATATGTTGATGGATCAAAGCCTAGTATTTGATAAGCTCCAACTTGGTATAGAAGCTGATAATATAGATATACCACTCACAGATATAGAATTTGTTGATTTTGGAAAGAATACTAACAGATCATATTCTATTAATGTAAGACCAGATTTATGGATTTTACCATTTTTAAATGTTTATGGTATTTTTGGTTACGGAGAATCTCATACAGAAGTTAATATTGTAGCTCCATTAGAATTTAAATCTATTGTAGATCAAAGTTTTAATACAGTAGGTGTAGGAGTTTTAGGAGCGGGTGGTATTGGGCCAGTTTGGTTTTCTGTTGATGCAAACTGGACTTGGAACAAACCAGAACTATTAGATAAGCCAGTAAGAACTAATGTACTAGGAATACGTATGGGACATACTTTTGTCTTTAAAAACCACCCAGAAAGTAATATTGCTTTATGGGCTGGAGCAATGAGTATTCAAATGAACTCAGACACTCAAGGTCAAATAAAATTAATTGATGCTTTACCATCTGAGGTTTGGGATAATAGAGATGCATTTGTCGCAGAATATAATGAGTGGTATGATGACCTTAGCCCCCAAAGAAAGTTATTAGTGGATGCAAGTCCAATACCAGATATTGTAGATAGGATTGAAAGTGCAGATGGAGAAACGATTATAAAATACGGAATGGATAAACAAGTGAAAGAAAGATGGAATGGGTTAATTGGTATACAATACCAGTATAATAAACATTGGATGTTGCGTTCTGAAGTTGGTTTAATTGGTGACAGAAAGTCATTCTTGCTATCATTAAACTATCGATTCTTATTATAAAAATAGAATTTATTTTCAACCTATATTTTTAAATGAATAAATCCTGCTTACTATTAATAGTATTATTAAATACAATTTTCGTTTTATCGCAAAACAATGTTGAAAAGGATAGTAGTGTTGCTGATACAAACAATTTATATATAGAAGATCATAATAAGCAGTTAAACATCAAATTTGATATAACTAATGATCAGGTAAAATATTTCATGCCTTATGAAGGAGAAAGAGCTGTTATAAAAACAAATTTAAAAGCGAGTTTGGGTTTTGTTTTTAGTTATAAGTTTTTATCTGTTAGATTAGGAGTTCGCCCTGGTTTATCTGATAGTGAAATAGAAAATAAGGGAGAAACAGATTTTTTTAGAATTAAATTAAAATTATTGTTTGATAAATGGACTTATCGATTTGAATACAATTACACTAGAGGATTTTATATAGATAATACAGATGATTTTGGTATTTTCGATTCAGATTTCAGGATACAATTACCTAACCTAACTACAAATATAATTTCTGGCTCCTCACATTATAATTTTAATGAAAATTATTCTGTTAAGGCTGTTGAATCTAATACAGAAATACAATTAAAATCTGCTGGTTCATTTTCGGTAGGAATAAATTATAACTTTTATGATGTAGCTGGAACAAACAAAGTTAATGGGGAGAATGGCGACATCTATTATAAATCAAATTATAATGAATATAATGGCTTTAGTGCTATTCTCAATGCGGGGTATCATTATACCTATATAATACACAGCTATTGGTATATAAACATTCGTGCCAATCCAGGCATAGGTATTGACTTTTATGAAACTACATATCATTCAGAAGAAAGTGAAGAAAAGGAAAAAGACAATGAAACATTCTTTGCCCTAAGTAGTGGTTTTTCAGCTGGATATAACGGAAAAAAATATTATTTTGGCTCTGGATTTAACTATAATATGAACAGTGAAAAGTACAATGATGACAATATTAATCTTCAACCCATTAAATACAATTTTCATGTTTTTATAGGCTATCGGTTTAAAGCTCCAAAACAAGTAAGTAAACCGATAGATTTAATTGAGGATAAAGTTCCTATTCTACAAGATAAAAATTAATCGAAAAGGGTATTATAATTAACTTGATCTAATATACTTGAAATATTAGTATTGGCTTTTTTTTGGTATAATCCCTTAGAAACCGAATGTGCTTTAAATTCTTTTTTGGTGAAGCCATCATTCATAATCTCTGTAATTTGGCTTTTATTTATTTTTTCATTCAACCACTCCCCTTTTAAATTATCATCTAAAACAATGGGCATTCTTTTTCTTATATTATGTATTTCTGCAAAGTAATCATTTGCTTCCGTAGTAATTATAGAGCAACTAGAAACACCGCTCAATTCATTATAAATACCTGTAAAAACAAATATATCTCTACCATCCGAGAATTCAGTAGAAGGGATATAACAGTAATATGGAATAGATTCATCATAAGATCGATGTGGTTCAAAAAAGCCATCTGCAATAATCAAACATCTTTTCTCCAAAGCACTTTCTTTATACATGTTTGAAGTGAATAAGGTTTCACTTTTTGCATTTAGAGTATTGTATTTTTTTCTGAAACTAGTAACATCGTCCAAGCCCCAATCTGGAACAAGACCCCAGGTAGATGGATAAATAGTATGTGGTTCACCCAATTTTATAATGGATACAGTAGGATGTTGAAAACCATTGGCATGATAAAAAGGTTCATAGTCGAAATTCTTATAAAATAAAGCGTTTTGGTTTTTTTTAACCATTTGCTTAATTTTTGTGGAGGATATATCGAAACACATAATACTACTCTGGATATTCTATTCTTAGATGATAGATGTTATTCAATTTCTTTTTTAAAACTTTTTTGATCAATTGAATTTCTTTGAAAGTAATATTCGCATTTAAAAATTGCCCCTGCTCCATTTGGCCGTCAATAATCTTCTCAACAAAGGCATCCAATTTTGAAGATGTTGGCTCTTTCAAGCTTTTACTTGCTGCTTCTACACTATCTGCCATCATTAATATTGCAGTTTCCTTAGAAAAAGGAATTGGACCTGGATATGAAAAATCTTTTTTATCTGCAGAACCAATATTTTCATTTTCTTTTGAATAAAAATAATAAACAATACTAGTTCCGTGATGGGTTCTAATAAAATCAATAATACGATCTGGAAGCTTATTTTTTCGAGCAATCTCAATTCCATTAATAACGTGATCTGTAATTATTTGAGCACTCTCCTTTGGATCTAATTCATCATGAGCATTGATAGAAGCTATTTGATTTTCAGTAAAATAAGTAGGATTTACCATTTTTCCGATATCATGATAAAGCGCTCCTACCCTAACCAACATGGCATTTGCGCCAATTTCATTTGCAGCAGCTTCAGCTAAATTAGCCACATTAAGAGAATGGTGGAAAGTTCCAGGGGCTTTATTAGATAGCTCTTTAAGCAATTTAGAATTTGTATCGCTTAATTCTAGTAGAGAAACATCGGATACCAAACCAAATATTTTTTCGTAAATATAAATTAGAGGAAAAGCAAATAATGTTAATAGACCACATAAAACAAAATAATAAAAATACTCCCATTCTATCAGCTCAATATTTCCTTCTTGTATGATGAAAAAAGCAAAATACCCAATAATATAAATTAAGGTGATTTGCCCAACAGAAATAAATAGATTAGCGCGTTTATAGAGTTCAGATATTGTTAAAACGGTAACTATTCCTGCTATAATTTGTAAAAATAAAAATTCGAAACTATTAGGTACAATAAAACCCAAAAGCAATAAGGTCAATACATGAACAAAAAGTCCTAGACGTGCATCAAAAAACGTTTTAAGCACCAAAGGTAAAATACATAAAGGAGCTATATAAACAAGTGTAGCGTCATATTTTACAATAATAGTGGTCATAAAAACCATGGCAATTATATTGAAGAATATAAAAGTTACCTTGGTATTATTATCATAGATTTCCTGTCTATAATTTTTAAGAAAAAGAAATAACATTAAAAAAACTAAAAAGACCAATAGAGAATATCCCAATAAGAGCCAGTAATAATTAGAACTACTCCATACTTGAGACTGGAACTCTGATTTTAAAGAAGTTAATATCTGAAATTTATTGCCTTCAACTACCTCCCCTTTGGCAATAATTCTACTGCCTTTTTCTATAACACCTCGATTAGGGTTTATAGTTTCTACTCTAGAGTTTATGGTAGATTCAGTTAATTCATTATTGTATGATAAATTGGAAGTAACAACCCTTGATAAGATTTCATTTAAATAACTTTCTGAATCATATAATTGTGAATTATTTACTTCTTCATTAATTATTTCATCAAGTTTATCAATAGATAGAATTTGCTGATAAATAACTTCTTCTACTACACTTCCACTTTTTAAATAAATAATTTTATCTTCGGAATAAGGGAATGTTTCGTTTGCAACACCAACAGAATATAGCTTATTCAATATAGTATTTCCTAAGTCATAAATTTCCTCCTTGGATTCTATAGATAGGCTATCGTTATAAGATTCTAAAAATAAATCTTTATAAAGAGTTTTAATTTCAATTATTTTTAGAGTGTCTTTATCAAAAAAAGGAGTAATGTCATTTTTAATAGCTTCAATTTCTTTTTCTAAGCTTTCTTTATCCTTTTTAATGGTAAAACTAAAAGGGGCATATAAGTTTTCGTATTGCCAAGGCTTTCCTTTTTGAAAATTATATTTAAACTGCCCGCCCTTAGGCAATAAGTATATGATTAGTACTGTGGCGATTACAAATAAGAATATCTTATAAATAAACGATTGGTTTTTAGAAAAAAATGAAAAGATTGAACTCATTAAAAATCACTATAAGTAGTAAAGGTATAAATATCGGTAGATTAATCCCAATTACACTAATATCAAGAATATTTTTAATATTAAATGTGTAAATTTGCACTTCATATTCTATAAATAAAAATTGTACATACAAATGAGTAAAAAAGTTGTAATTGTCGCTGCAGTAAGGACTCCAATTGGAAGTTTTATGGGAAGTCTATCTAGTTTAACAGCAACTAAATTAGGTTCTGTTGCTATTAAAGGTGCTTTAAATAAAATCAATCTTGACCCAACTCTTGTAGAAGAAGTTTTTATGGGTAATGTAGTTCAAGCTGGTGTTGGTCAAGCTCCTGCTAGACAAGCTGCTTTAGGTGCTGGTATTCCAGACTCGGTTCCTTGTACAACAATTAATAAAGTTTGTGCTTCAGGAATGAAAGCAGTCATGAATGCAGCTCAGGCTATTGCTTTGGGTGATGCAGAAGTAGTGATTGCTGGAGGAATGGAAAGTATGAGTAATATCCCTCATTATGTACATTTAAGAAATGGCCATAAATTTGGTCCAAAATCTATGGAAGATGGGATGCAAAAAGATGGGTTAGTAGATGCATACGATCAAAACGCAATGGGTGTTTGTGCAGATTTATGTGCTACAGAACATGATTTTTCTAGAGAAGATCAAGATAATTATGCCATACAATCTTATAAACGTTCTGCAAAAGCTTGGGAAGATGGAAAGTTTAATGAAGAAGTCGTTCCTGTAGAAATACCCCAAAGACGTGGAGAACCAGTTATTTTTTCAGAAGATGAAGAATACAAGAATGTGAGAATGGAAAAAATACCAAACTTACGTGCTGTTTTCACTAAAGAAGGAACGGTTACTGCAGCTAATGCTTCTACTATTAATGATGGTGCTGGAGCAATGGTATTAATGAGTGAAGAAAAAGCAAATGAATTAGGCCTAACTCCTTTGGCATCTATAAAAAGTTATGCGGATGCTGCTCATGAGCCTCAATGGTTTACAACAGCCCCAGCTAAAGCTTTACCAAAAGCTCTTGCAAAAGCTAATATGTCTATAGAAGATGTAGAATATTTTGAATTCAATGAAGCTTTCGCTGTTGTTGGATTAGCAAATATGAAAATACTTGGATTAAATGATTCTAATGTAAATGTTAATGGTGGTGCTGTTTCTTTAGGACATCCATTAGGTTGTAGTGGGGTTAGAATTTTAATTACACTTATCAATGTATTAAAACAAAACAATGCTAAAATTGGTGCTGCAGCTATCTGTAATGGTGGCGGAGGTGCATCGGCTATGGTAATTGAAAGATAAATTCAATTTTGACATTAAATCTTTCTATATTAATTTAAATTAAATGAACTACGGCCTTTGTAATTTGAGTATTGTTCCACTTAGAGCTGTAGCTTCAGATACAAGCGAAATGGTTTCTCAAGTTTTATATGGAGAATCATTTAAGGTTTTAGAAACTAGAAAAAAATGGAGTCGTATTCGATTATCCTTCGATAATTATGAAGGATGGATAGACAATAAGCAGTACATAATTATATCGGAAGAAGATTATAATGAATTAGAAAAAAGTTCTAAAAATCTCTCCACAAACTTAGTGGATATTGTTACGACTTCGGAAAATGAATTACTTTCCATTTGTTTAGGGTCTACTATTAATTCTGCATCTTATTTAGGTCATCATTATGATGGCAATACTATTTCAGGTATTCAACCAAAATCCGATATTATTGAAACTGCACATCAATATTTAAACAGCCCTTATTTATGGGGTGGAAAAACTCCTTTTGGAATTGATTGTAGCGGTTTTACACAAATGGTTTATAAATTAAATGGCTATAAATTACTTCGCGATGCTAGTCAACAAGCTACACAAGGAGATTCATTAAGTTTTATAGAAGAAAGTGAACCTGGAGATTTAGCCTTTTTTGATAATGAAGAAGGAAACATCACTCATGTAGGGATTATTATGGAGGATAATTATATTATTCATGCTCATGGTCAAGTTCGTGTGGACAGATTAGATCATTCGGGAATTTTTAATTACCAAATGAGAAAACACACCCATAAATTGAGAGTTATTAAACGTATTGTATAAAAAAAGGCGGTCTAATAAGACTGCCTTTTTTTATACAATACTACAGGAGATTAATTCCCTCCCTCTAATTTCTCTAAACGAGCTCTCATTTCTTTCGCTTTGTCATCCATACTCAATTGACTATATATATCTCTAAGAGTTCTAATTAATTGAACTTTATCACTACTTAATGTTAAAGCTTTTTCTAAATAAGGCAAAGCTTCTTTATACATGTTATTTCTATCTTCTTGTATTTCATCATAACGGTTATAATCTGCAGTTGAAGTCCCCAATGCATTCATCTCTTCAATCATTGCCGGATCTTTGTCTAGTATTATTTGTGCTATATTAATAAGAGCTGCTTCATAGTTTGGATCTAATTCTAAAGCTTTTTCATAATATTCAATAGCAGCTTCAGTTTCACCATTTTTCTTACTTGCTACTCCAAAATTAAAATACAACTCAGGATTATTAGGGTCTCTTTCGATTATTTCAGAAATGATTGCTTTGTAAGCTACCATATCACCCGCTCCATAATACATATTAGCTTCAGCATACATTAAAGCTAAATTATCTGGATTTTCTTTTCTTGCTTTCTTAATTAATTCTGCAGCTTTATCAGTATCACCCGTAGTATTATAAATTAAGGTCATGTTTTTTAATATTTCACCTATTTTAGATTCAGATTTTTCATCCTTAGGGTTTGAATAAAGACCATCTTTTATGCTTTTATTTCTACCATCTTTCGTGTCAAATTCTTTTTCTACATTGGTTTCATTATTTGTTGCAGAATAAGTGGTAGTAATACCAGTATATTCAATATCTATTAAATGCTGGTAATATTTTAAAGCATTGTCGTAATCTTTTGCTCTAACAGCATTACTTGCAGCGAAATAAAGATATAATGTGTCTTTTTTACTTACTTGATAGCCAGCATATAATTTTTCTGATGCAGACTTAAAATCTCCACTATCTCTATCACTTACAGCTCCATTTACAAGAACAACACGTAAGTTATCCATTGCTGTTTCTAATTCTGAAACATATTTACCTTTAGGGTCAACTTCTTGTGCTTTTGAAAAAGATTCAGCTGCAATTTTCAACTTTTCTAAATCTTCTTCTCCAGCTGCACCAACATAAGCATTACCTTTTGCTAAATAGTATTGAGATTTTAATGTTTTATCAGCACTACTAATAAGGTTTTCTGCTTGATTTAAAATAGAAATAGCTTCTGTAAAATCACCAGATTTTGTAGCTTTTTCTGCACTTTTTATTTCTTTCTTTTGACCAAAAGTTATTGCAGAAATCATTATCATTCCTGCTATTAAAATTTGTTTTTTCATTTTACTTGTATTTATAAATAAATTATTTGAATTATTCTTCTTCACTTGCTACATCTTGATCTGTATCTTCAGATAGATCGGAAGTTGTTGTATCATTTTCTGAAACAATAACATTACCATCCTCATCTATTTCAACATCTTCATCATCAGACATTACTTTAGCAACTGCAGCTATGGCATCTCCATCTCTAACTTTTATTAATCTTACTCCTTGTGTTGCACGTCCCATTACTCGTAAACTTTCTACAGCCAATCGAATTGCAATTCCAGATTTATTGATAATCATTAAATCATCATTATCCGTAACATTTTTAATTGCTACAAGGTTTCCTGTCTTTTCGGTAACACTAATCGTCTTAACTCCTTTTCCTCCTCGATTAGTAATTCTATAATCCTCTAAACTAGATCGTTTACCATAACCATTTTCTGAAACTACTAAAACATTAGATTCAGAATCATTAATAGTAATCATTCCTATTACTTCATCAGATTCATCTCTTAATCTAATTCCTCTAACCCCAGAAGCATTTCTACCCATAGATCGAGTTTTTTCTTCTTCAAAACGGATGGCTTTTCCAGATCTAACTGCTAACATTACTTGACTATCCCCTGTGGTTAGTTTTGCTTCTAACAATTCATCTCCTTCTTTTATGGTAATAGCATTAATACCGTTAGTTCTTGGTCTAGAATATTGCTCCAAAGGTGTTTTTTTAACTTGCCCTTTTTTAGTAGCCATAATCACATAATGATTATTAATGTATTCTTCGTCTTTAAGATCTTGAGTACAAATAAAAGCTTTCACTTTATCCTCTTGCCCTATATTAATAAGGTTCTGAATAGCTCTACCTTTTGATGTTCTTGTTCCTTCAGGTATTTCAAAAACACGCATCCAGAAACATTTTCCTGTTTGTGTAAAGAACAACATATATTGATGATTAGTACCAACAAATAAATGCTCTAAGAAATCTTCATTTCGAGTAGATGTTGCTTTTGCACCAACCCCTCCTCTATTTTGTTTTTTGTATTCACTTAAAGAAGTACGTTTTATATAACCTGCATGTGAAATGGTAATTACTACTTTTTCATCAGGAATTAAATCGGTAATACTAACATCACCACCAGCATATTCAATTACAGAACGACGCTCATCACCATATTTTGCTTTTATTTCTTCAAGCTCTTCTTTAATGATGCTCATTCTAAGTTCTTTACTAGCTAGAATGTCTCTATAACCTTGTATGGTTTTCATTAATTCTTCATATTCAGTCCGCAATTTGTCTTGCTCTAGGCCAGTTAACTGGCGAAGTCGCATTTCAACAATTGCTTTTGCTTGAATTTCTGAAAGTTTAAAAGCTTCAATTAATTTTGCACGAGCTTCATCTGCATTTTTTGAAGATCGAATTAAGCGTATTACCTCATCTATATTATCTGAAGCTATAATTAATCCTTCTAAAATATGTGCTCGTTCTTCAGCTTTCCTTAATAAGTATTCCGTTCGTCTTACAACAACTTCATGACGATGTTCTACAAAATAAAGAATCAATTCTTTTAGGTTTAATAAACGAGGCCTCCCTTTTACTAAACAAATATTGTTTACACTAAAACTAGATTGTAATGCTGTATATTTATAAAGCATATTGAGTACAATATTTGGAATTGCATCTCGCTTTAAAATATAAACGATACGCATTCCTTTTCTATCAGACTCATCCCGAATATTAGAAATACCTTCTATTTTTTTATCATTAACAAGGTCAGCAGTCTTTTTTATCATATCTGCCTTATTCACTTGGTAAGGAATTTCAGAAACAATAATGCATTCTCTTCCGTTAACTTCTTCAAAAGAAGCTTTGGCACGCATTACAATTTTTCCCCTACCAGTATGAAATGCATCTTTTACTCCCTCATATCCATAAATAACTCCTCCGGTTGGAAAATCTGGAGCTTTTACATGCTGCATTAAACCATCTATATCGATATCATTATCCTCTATATACGCAATGGTACCATCTATAACTTCTGTTAAATTATGGGGAGGCATATTGGTGGCCATACCAACCGCAATACCTGAAGCACCATTAATTAATAGTCCAGGAACTCTAGTTGATCTACTGTCTCTTTGTCAATATCTGCCAGCATGTCTTCCGAAATCTTTTGCATACGCGCTTCTGTATAACGCATTGCTGCAGGACTATCTCCATCGATAGAACCAAAATTTCCTTGACCATCTACCAACATATAACGAAGGCTCCATTCCTGAGCCATACGCACCATTGCATCATAAACAGATGTATCTCCATGAGGGTGATACTTACCTAAAACTTCCCCAACTATTCTTGCAGATTTTTTATGTGCACCTGTAGCTCTAATACCTAATTCATGCATTCCAAATAAAACACGTCTGTGAACTGGTTTCATTCCATCTCTAACATCTGGTAATGCTCTTGACACGATAACTGACATTGAATAATCAATGTAAGCCGATTTCATTTCATCCTCAATATTAATTGGGATCAATTTTTCGCCTTCAGCCATATATATTCTTTAATTTTTATGTTAATATTCTAAAAAAGCAAGATACATTAATTG
>MAAC01018067.1_pt1 | contig 32589 bp, 30 predicted proteins | sample 1115981 | NCBI WGS metagenome assembly MAAC01 (sample SAMN04961126, study PRJNA320927) | seawater metagenome | isolation source: sample BD02T64 sea water enriched with oil for 64 days | place: USA:Gulf of Mexico | collected 2013-07-27 | reverse complement strand
AGCAGAACAAGAGCTCCAATATAGAAAATATAGCTAAAGCGAAACCAAATCCTGATATCGATAAGCGCCACAACCAACATAAATACGAACCCGACACCAAACCGGATTGCCTGTCGCGAAGCCCAAGGATCAAAATTTCCATTCGCTGCTGAATACAGCATACCAAGACCAATTGCGGCAATCATACAAATGAGAACAATCATTCCCCAGTTCAATTGCCAGATCTTTTGCCCCAGAGTGATCTCTGGGTTATGCCGACCAAGATACTGCACGCGCTGGCTCATTTAAGAATCCTCCGCGACAGTATTAGAATCGTTGCTTGACCCAAGGGAAATTGCTGCAGCTCGAGCAGGATCACGCCGCTGTGTTTCCCGCAATATATCTCGAGCGATTGGGGCGGCACTTTTCGATCCGCCACCATGCTCAACGACGACTGAGCAAGCATAACGGGGATTATCAACCGGAGCGTAAGCTACAAACAATCCGTGATCTCTTCGCCTCCATGGCAAATCTTCATTTTTGAAAACGCCTGCCTGGCGTTCGGCCAGAGTTATTCTTCGAACCTGTGCTGTACCAGTTTTTCCTGCCAGCTCCCAACCTTCTTCTTTCAAACGATATTTATATGCGGTTCCCCGGGGATTATTAGACACAGCATCCATCCCCTGATGGATCATACGCATATGTTCTTGTGGAATACCTAGATCTTCAAACTCTCCCACCTCATAGGCAACAGATTTTCCGTCTTCCCTGTATCCTCTCGCTATCCTGGGCATCACTTTTTTACCTCCAGCAGCAATACGGGAAACCATCACAGCCAATTGCAAAGGAGTGGCGAGAACAAACCCTTGTCCAATAGAGGTGACAAGCGTCTCTCCTCCCTGCCAGGGCTCGCCAATATTTGCAAGTTTCCACGCTTTTGTCGGGATTACTCCGGATCTCTCGCCGGGCAAATCAATATCCACTTTATTTCCAAGCCCGAGCTTGTTGGCCATCTCGGCAATTTTATCGACACCAACTCTTCGGGCAATGTCATAAAAATAAACATCACAAGAATGTTGCAAACCCTCGATCATATTTACGCGTCCATGCCCCCCACGCTTCCAGCAATGAAAACGTGCATTTCCGAGTCTCATAAATCCTGGACAAAAAGCAGTATGGCTAAACGCCCCAATCCCTTCTTTCATTGCAGCAAGGGCAACGACCATCTTAAAGGTCGATCCTGGAGCATAGGTCCCGGAAATTGCCTTATTGGAGAGAGGGGTAAGCGGATTATTGATCAAGCTATTCCACTGCTTATTACTCAACCCCAGATTAAAGGCGCTAGGGTCATAGGAGGGAACAGATCCCATCGCGAGAACATCACCGTTTTTGATGTCAATCACCACACTCGCCGCAGACTGCTCACTCATCAGACGTTGTTGAACGAAGGTCTGAAGTCCCGCATCAACCGTCAGAATCATTTCACGGCCACTACCGCCTTCGTTACGGGCCAGTTCCCGGATAACGCGACCATAGGCATTAACCTCAAATTCGCTCGTCCCTGCCTGCCCGCGCATATCTTTATCGTGATATTTTTCAACACCACTTTTACCTATCCTAAAACCAGGCAACTCAAGCAGGGGATCTCCCGTCAACTCCCGCTCCGAAACGGAAGCAACATATCCGAGAATATGAGACATATCAGCAGCATAAGGGTAAAATCGAGTTTCTCCGACCTCGATACTCGCACCGGGGAGATCCGCTAAATTTACTTCAATACTGCTGACTTGATCCCAACTTAAATTATCTTTGACCGTTACTGGTACAAAGGCTCTTTTCCGTTTTACATCGCGTAAAATACGTTTGTAATCATGCTCTGAAAGCTTAATCAGTTTCGAAAGGGCATCCAGAGTTGCCACCAGATCAGGTGTTTGCTCTTTCACAACGACCACGCGGAAATTTTGCTGATTATTTGCTAGTTCCAGGCCAAACCGATCAAGAATTTTACCTCGCCTGGGGGGGAGTAGCCTCAGATTAACCCGATTATCTTCAGCAAGGGTTATGTACTTCTCAGCCTCAATCACTTGGAGGTAATACATCCGGGCAACCAAAGTAGAAAGGAGCGCTGCCTTACCGCAAGTAAGCATCAACACCCTACGGGTAAATCCCTTATGACGGTCCTGATCTTCGTGAACCATCGGCATACGTAAGAATTCCTAACTTTTTAGAAGTGACCGCTGTATCAAGGAAAATATCCATGAAAATGCAGGGTAGACAGCAACTGTGGTTAAATTTTGAAAGAGTACCGGCCTAAAATCAGGTGTACCAGATTCCAACAAATATATTAGAATCCATTTTAACGTAAAAGCCAGACTAGAGAGAGTGAAAAAACTTACCCAAAGTACAGAAAAGGATGTGCTTGCCAAAAATTTACGTTGGCCATTCAGCGCTAAACAAAAAAGAAGTAAGATAAAGGGGCCAATGCCCAATAAAATACCCGTAAGTAAATCGTGAACGAACGCAAGACCAAAGACGGCCCATATTGGCATCAAATCCGGTCGATATAGAGTCCAGTAGAACACCGAGATCAAGAGTACAGACGGGATGACCTCTGACAAATTCGGGATTTGTAAGGGAACTAGGAAGGTTATCATTAAGAGAAGAGTAATTGTAAAAGGACAAGCCGTACGGGCTAACCCATCAATGCGTTGCCAAAAAGTTGGGTTCACTGCAAGCCCTCGGCCCCACTATCCGAGTACAATACATCCAAATTCTGACTCACGGCATAATCTTCTAATCTCAAGAACTCAATGTCGCTCCAATCTGTGTAGGGGCGAATTTTGAGAGATGTTTCGCTGAGAGAATGCACAACCCCAACAGGAAGTCCTGGTACAAACCCGCCGCCCTGACCAGAAGTATAAACAATATCCCCCAGTTTAACGGCAGCGTCTTGATCCAGATACAATAGCGACGGGGAAGGAGAATTATCACCGACCATAACAGCGCGATAGCGCTCGCTCCCGACAAATACAGGTACTCGGCTACTAATATCAGAGATAAGAACGACCCGGGCAGAATGCCGACCGACTTCTGCCACGCGACCAGCCAATCCTAGGCCTGTTAACGCAGCCTGACCTTTTGTAATTCCATCTAAGCTGCCGACATTAACAATAACAGAGCGAACAAAAGCTCCGCCTTGGTCCGCAATAACTCTCGCCGTTGTCACATTAGGTTTTACTTCAGATGACAGGTTTAACATTCCACGAAGGGAAGCATTTTCACCCTGAAGTTTCGCTGCTGTAATCTGCCAGCGACGAAGGTTTTCATTTTGGCGTCTTAGTTCTTCGTTTTCAGACTTGAGGGCAACATAATTTTGAGCTGTTTCAATAGTATCACTGATAACCACAACGGGCCTGTTAGCCATTTCCAGCAAAGGAGTGACACTATCCACAGCAGCAGTACGCACACGTTCAATGGCTATATTTTCTGTTTTTGCAAGAATTATCAAGGTGATAGCGAAAACAAGCAGGACGGCATAAGCAGAACCCTGAAGCCACGCCTGCACAGGCGTAGTCATATGACTGATGGCTCCGAACTTTTTACTCACGACTTGCTCCTAATAATCAGCAACTCTAACTTACTCGCGTGCAAACCCTTGAATCTACTCTAGATACTATATCACAAAAGGTTAAACAAAACCTTTCAATACACCACCTATGAGTATCAAGGGCTGTAAGTCTAAAACTTAGTACATCTGTATGAGGACATGCTGGAGAGTTTTCCAGTCTTCCAGACAGCGGCCAGTCCCCATAGCCACACAGCTCAGAGGGTCATCAGCAATTGAGACTGGCAAACCTGTTGAAGCACGCAGTACGTAATCCAGATTACGCAGCAAACCGCCACCGCCAGTCAAAACAATTCCCTTATCAACGATATCTGCCGCCAATTCAGGAGCCGTATGTTCTAGAGCAACCTTTACGGCCTCAACAATACCACCGACAGGTTCAGCAAGAGATTCTGCGATCTGACGCTCAGAGATTATAAGTTCTTTTGGAATGCCGTTCATCAAATCACGGCCTTTGATCTCCATGGTCATGCCTTCGCCATCTTCTGGAGGGCAGGCCGAACCTATCTCTTTCTTAATCCGCTCAGCAGAGGCTTCACCGACCAAAAGGTTATGATTACGACGAATATAAGCAATAATAGCCTCATCCATCTTATCACCGCCAATGCGGACAGACCGGGAATAAACAATCCCGCCCAAGGACAACACAGCAACTTCCGTCGTGCCGCCACCGATATCAACAACCATCGAACCCGTAGGCTCTGTAACAGGGAGACCGGCACCAATCGCGGCAGCCATTGGCTCTTCAACCAGGTGAACTTCACGAGCGCCGGCAGATTCCGCAGATTCCTGAATAGCTCTACGCTCAACAGCGGTCGATCCAAAGGGAACACAAACAACAATGCGAGGGCGGGCAAAAGAGCGACGACCGTGAACTTTATGAATAAAGTGTTTGATCATTTCTTCCGCGACATCAAAGTCAGCGATCACGCCATCACGCAATGGTCGAATTGCCTGGATGTTACCCGGAGTACGACCGAGCATTAATTTTGCTTCGTCACCAACAGCAAGAACTTGCCTCTTGCCCTTTTTTTCTCCGATTGCAACAACGGAAGGTTCATTGAGGACAATGCCTCGTCCCTTCACATATACCAAAGTGTTGGCGGTACCGAGATCAATGGCCATATCGGTAGAAAACATGCCAAACAAAGAGACCATGAATTAGCTATCCCTAATTTTCAAACGTCATATACGTATTTATGCAAGGGATACCCTCACAAAAACATTCTTGCAAGGCAGTGCCCTGTTATATCTGGAGAAAGTCACAAAAATCCCCCCTCGAAACAGAAAGTCCCGATGGGTGCGTACAATAACACTTTTCACATTTTGTGAAAGCTCGAAAATCGCAGTTTGGTTACACTTTCGCGATTTAGTTGTTATCGACCCCCTTGCACCTCTCCCCTTGTGGAAACCATGGTGCAGAAAAACAGATTTAAAGATGGTTAACAAAACACAGTAATACTTAAAAAAATCAATTTTTTAGCGCTCATCGCCCAAGCTAGGCTTTAATCGGCCTCTTTATCCGTTCCTATTTTTCAACAGATCTTTTACAAACTTAAATTTACATGATTTTTCATTTACCTACCTTTCCCGAAAACCAATCCACAGCTTCAAGCTTTACCGGGCAATATGGGCAAATAACCAAGGGTGGAGTATTTTGCTTAGCATAGGCATTATCGGCCAAGTCAGGAGTATCGACAAAATAATAACGATCATCAAAACCTGAAGCATTTGAGGTAAGTGACCAATAAGGGGCTTACTAAACGTCAAAAGAAGAACAAGCATAGGATAGACAGCAATAACACTCATCAGCACTCTCTTCCAAACGGGAGGCATTACTGGTTCTGATCCTGCCTTATGGTCAACCCAGATTTCAAGCGCCAAAGCTTTGGCGCTGTGCTCAGCCTCGCCAGCGACAGCATATATCTTTTCGAGGATCACCTTGATTTTAGGATCTTTCTTCCACTTGGAAAACGACTGATCACTATCTACCCTGAGCACAACCGTGTATTCCATCAAATGTAACCTTGTGTGGCGAATAACATCGACTGAAACAAAATCTGGCTGCTGCTGAAACAATTGATGAAGCTCAGCAACCAATCCTTCATATTCAACTTGATGAGCAACAGGAATATGATCTGTCAAAGTTATGGTGACAGGCTTTGTTTGCAAGGAAATTGAGCTCATCAGATTGCCTCTATGTGTTGAGTAATACATGGATTTAATAATCTACCGAACGCCATGATCTGCGCAGGCAGTTCAAATGCTATAGTTCACCCACGCAGATATACTTCCTTTTGCCTTATCAGGCTTCCCTTTGGGCTTGTCCTGCCAGAAAGCTTTCATAAACCAATCCATAGGAAGTGTACTCTCCAAGAACACCACCAAGTGGATATCCAAGCTCTGAACGCCAGTCGTGCATAACTTCGGCGAGAACAGATCCCCAGGTCGTGACCTTGACGCCTGCCTGACTTAATCGGTGCATCGTCGCATCCCGGGTAACCGTATCCCAAGTTCCCGAAGCATCGATCACAGCATAAACATCATAACCCTCTGCCACAGCAGATAGCGCAGGAAACAGAAGACAAACATCTGTCACTATTCCGGCCATAATAATTTTCTTGCGCCCAGTTGCCTCAATGGCCCCTTTAAATTCTGGCGCATCCCACGCATTAATCTCTCCTGCGCGATTGATAATCTGATTACCGAGGGTCGCGGTTATATCAGATAGAACCGGACCATTTGGTCCCTCAGGCATACTTGCGGTAACAACAGTGGGCATTCCAGCTGTCTTTGCCATTTTGACAAGCCCGTTAATGTTTTTACGAAGAGTTTCCGGAGGGAGATCGCGGCAACTTGCAAGAAGTCCTGTCTGATGATCGATCATCGCGAGAACTGCATTGTCAGGGCTAAGGAATTCAGAAAATTTGATATCAGTCATTGTCCGGTCCTATCGTTATTGGTTGAGAATCATGAAAATTAATTAGGAAGAGCGAATGATGATCAGTTGGGAGGCAAATTCCGCTTCAAAGTGCACATCTGCCCCACGAAACAGGTCGCCATCTTTAAATTTCTGCTCGTTGTCTCTACCTGTGCCTTTGGATAAGTAGGCCAGATACGTCCCTGTCAGATCGACAGCTTGACCCGGATTCAACATGACAACGTCTATTCTGGTTTCCGCAGGGAAGCTTTTTGTTTGCCCCTCAATCCCACCATAAATACGTGTCGTCTCTCCCCATTTTGGGCTGAATTTTTTATAAGCTGCAGCCTGTCCGGCTGTTTCTGGTGTAACCCATAACTGAAGCATTCTGTTATAAGTCTCATCCGGATTTACTTCGTTATGAGAGAACCCTTCGCCACCAGCGCGTTGCACCTGTGCTTCATGTTCCTCAAGAGAACCACCATGTTCCAGTGAACCTTCATGCGCAATGCGGCCTTCGACCATAATGGAGATAACATCGATCTCCTTGTGTGGATGCATCGTTGTTTCACCCTTGGGCTGAAAACGGGCATCAGCCAGGTAAACAAAATTACCAATTCCATCCCAGGTTCCCGCGCTAGTATTACTACCCCAAAGAGCACGGGACATTACCAGGCGATGCTCCCTTAGCCCTGCAAATCCCCCTTCATGAAGAGTAGCTTTGTTTAAGACACTAACCTCTGAATTACTCATATTCTTGTTCCTTCAAAAAGCGTTGCGATAAAATGGTTGCCTTTCGTAGTTACAATATGGAATTGTTCCCTCATTGGTTCAATTATGTGATTTTTCAAAACAGAGTTCTACCTATGGAACAATCAAAACGTGACTTAAATGACATGGCTGTTTTCGCCGAGATCGTTACTTCTAACGGTATTTCCGTTGCGGCAGATCGACTGGGGTTGCCAAAATCTAATGTAAGCCGGCGCCTTGCACGATTAGAAAGACATCTTGGCGTACGATTGCTCGAGCGCAATACACGCAGTAATCGATTGACGTCTATCGGTCAGGGATATGCCGATTATTGTCGGCGAATGGTCGAAGAAGCTGAAGCTGCCGATAATTATATTTTTAACAGCCTTGATACGCCAAGTGGTGAACTTCGTATTTCTGCGTCCGTACTCGTTGGACAACAAGTTATTGCACCCGCCCTACCCGACTACATTGAACAGTATCCAAACGTTACGGTGTCTCTCAGCTTAACCAATCAACGGGTAAATCTTATTGAAGACGGATTTGATCTTGCTTTTCGTATTGGAAAAAATGAGGACTCTGGTTTAATTTCACAAGCCTTGAATATCTTCAAAATGCGTTTATATGCCAGCCCAAAGTACCTGGAAGAGCGCGGAACGCTCTCGTCCCCCAATGACCTCACAGATCACAGTTGCCTCGTTATGACCGATATGGGGCAACCAGAATCCTGGCAGCTATCCAATGGAACAGACAACGTAAATTTGAAAATTGAACCTGCGGCCGCTTTAAATGATTTCACAGTGTTAAAAAAATTGGCGCTTAAAGGTGCCGGAATTGCTCTGTTACCGGAATATGCTGTTTATCAAGAACTGGAAAACAAAACATTACAATGCGTCTTTATCGATTGGTACGGACCAGTGACTGAACTGACGGCAATATACCCCAGTCGTCGCGGGGCGACATCCAAGCTCCGTGCCTTCGTTGAATGTGTAAAAGATTACCTTGCCCAGAATTCTTAAAACCACACCCTCTTGAAACACAACAAAGCCCGCCGAAACGACGGGCTTTGTTTAAAGTAATCAGTGCCCAGAGGGACACTTATAACACTGAAAAGAGCTTAGTTCTTTTCTTTATCAACCAGCTTATTCGCGCCAATCCAAGGCATCATCGCACGAAGACGTGTGCCAACTTCTTCAATTTCGTGCTCTGCGTTAAGACCACGTGTCGCTTTCAGCTCTGGCTGACCAGCTTTATAATCAAGTACAAACTTCTGGACAAAACGACCCGTCTGAATGTCAGCAAGAACCCGCTTCATCTCAGCTTTGGTTTCAGAAGTGATGATCCGTGGACCCGTTACATAGTCACCAAACTCAGCTGTATTTGAGATAGAATAACGCATGTTGGCCATACCGCCTTCATACATCAGATCAACGATCAACTTCACTTCGTGCAAGCACTCAAAGTAAGCCATTTCAGGTGCGTAACCAGCTTCAGTCAGCGTTTCGAACCCAGCTTTGATCAGCTCACAAAGACCGCCACAAAGAACAACCTGCTCACCAAAGAGGTCAGTTTCACATTCTTCACGGAATGTGGTTTCGATCACACCAGAGCGACCGCCACCGATAGCAGAAGCATAGGAAAGAGCGATTTCCTGAGCGTTACCAGAAGCATTCTGATGAACAGCGATCAGACACGGAACACCACCACCTTTGAGGTATTCGCTACGTACTGTGTGACCAGGACCTTTTGGAGCAATCATGAACACATCAAGATCAGCACGAGGCTCAATCAACTTGAAGTGAACGTTCAAGCCGTGAGCGAAAACAATTGCGGCACCTTCTTTGAGGTTATCAGCCAGATCAGCAGCATAGAGCTCAGCCTGATTTTCATCAGGAGTCAAAATCATAACAACGTCTGCCCATGCAGCAGCTTCAGCCGGGTTCATCACCTTGAAGCCTGCAGCTTCTGCTTTTGCAACAGAACTGGAACTTGGACGCAGAGCGACACGAACGTCACTTACACCACTGTCTTTAAGGTTGTTAGCATGGGCGTGACCCTGGCTACCGTAACCTACGATTACAACCTTCTTACCTTTAATCAGATTTACATCTGCATCACGGTCATAATAGACGCGCATAGCTTATTCCTTCCTTAGGGTAGCTGTTACCAGCCATATCAAATAGAAAATCTCGTGGGTTGCGATCACCTAGAGCGCTTTTGGCCCGCGGGAGATAGCAACAACACCCGTACGACTGACATCAATCAGTCCGAGGGGTTGCATTAAATCAACAAACACATCCAGTTTGTCACTCTTACCTGTCATTTCAAAGACAAAGTGATCATGACTGGAATCAACAACTCGGGCACGGAAGATATCCGCAATCCTGAGCGCTTCAACACGTTTATCACCTGCACCCGCAACCTTGATAAGAGCAAGCTCTCTTTCGACAGAGGTTCCCTCAACAGTCAAGTCGCGAACACGGTGAACCGGAACAAGGCGAGCCAACTGGGCTTTTATCTGTTCCAGAATCTGTGCCGTACCAGAAGTTACAACGGTGATACGAGAGAGGCCATGTGAGACATCGACCTCTGTTACCGTTAAACTTTCAATATTATATCCTCGGCCTGAAAAGAGACCGATAACCCGGGCAAGTACGCCGGGTTCGTTATCTACGAGTACCGCAATTGTGCGGCTTTCGATGTGGGTTTCCATTGGCGCCATGGGACGCAATTCCTGACTTTGTTTAAATCAATAGCTAATCGATCATGTTTTGCGAACTATGTATCGATTTGTTTGTTCCTACAAGATCAAACGAGAACCATTCCCTCTTCGGAAATAGGTTTCGCAGCGAGATCCTCTGGGCCAAGAAGCATTTCATAATGCGCAGCCCCGGACGGGATCATCGGATAGCAGTTCTCTTCCTTCGTCACCTGACAATCGAACAGAACAGGGTGTGGACAGTCAATCATTTCTTGAATCATACGATCCAGATCTTCTGCTTTTTCACAGCGCATACCAACAATACCAAACGATTCCGCGAGTTTCACAAAATCCGGCAAGGAATCCGAATAACTTTCAGAATGACGATTACCGTGCAGGAGTTGTTGCCATTGACGGACCATACCCATCCACTGATTGTTCACGATAAATATTTTCACAGGTAAATTATACTGGGAAATTGTCCCAAGTTCCTGCATGTTCATCATGAAAGAGGCTTCGCCAGAAACATCAACAACCAAGTCTTCCGGATGCGCGATCTGTGCACCAACCGCAGCTGGCAATCCATAGCCCATCGTACCCAAACCACCAGAAGTCATCCACTTTTTGGGTTCATCGAAATGGAAATACTGAGCCGCCCACATCTGATGCTGGCCGACCTCCGTTGTAACATAAGGCTTGCGATCTTTCGTCAATTCATAAAGACGTTTAATCGCGTGTTGAGGTTTGATCTCTGAACCGTCTTGAGAATACCCAAGACAATCTTTGGAGCGCCATTCTTCAATCCTCTTCCACCACGACTTTGCGGATTGGGCATCGAGAGAATGTTTTTTTGCTTTCCAGATCTGAAGCATTTTTTCAAGAATTCGTTCAGCATCACCGACAATAGGAATATCTACCATGACGTTCTTGTTAATTGAACTGGCATCAATATCGATATGAATTTTTGTAGAATCCGGAGAGAATTGATCAATGACACCGGTAATGCGATCATCAAACCGAGCGCCGACGTTCACCATGACATCACAGTTATACATGCAAAGATTTGCTTCGTAAGTTCCATGCATGCCGAGCATACCGACAAACTGCTTATCAGTTCCAGGATACGCGCCCAAGCCCATCAAGGTGGTTGTGCAAGGCGCTCCGGTCAGGCGAACAAATTCAGTTAACAGCTCAGAAGCACGGTTGCCAGAATTAATGACACCGCCGCCTACATAAAAAATCGGACGCTTGGCCTTTGAAAGAGCTTCAACGGCCTGTTCAATGTGTTCACTCTCACCATCAACTTTGGGACGATAACTTCTATGTTTAACATCTTCCGGGACTAAGTAGGTTTCGCTCTTGCCTTGCTGAACATCCTTGGGAAGGTCAATGACAACCGGCCCCGGTCGACCATTCTGGGCCACATAAAAGGCTTCGTGCATGGTGCGAGAAAGATTTTCAATATCGCGAACAAGGTAATTATGTTTGGTACAAGGACGTGTAATGCCCGTTGTATCCGCTTCTTGAAAAGCGTCATTGCCAATCAGATGTGTCGGAACCTGTCCGGTGAGACAAATCAAAGGAATAGAGTCCATAAGGGCATCCGTTAACCCTGTGACAGCGTTTGTTGCGCCAGGTCCAGAAGTCACGAGTACGACGCCGACCTTACCGGTAGATCTAGCATATCCTTCAGCCGCGTGCACCGCGCCACCTTCTTGTCGAACAAGTATATGTTTAATATCGTTCTGTTGGAAAATAGCATCATAAATGGGGAGCACTGCGCCGCCAGGATAGCCAAACACGGTGTCCACACCCTGGTCTTTCAGGGCTTTGATCACTATTTCCGCGCCGGTAAACTGTTCGGTCGCCATTGTATTTATTCCTCTCAAACTACTGGCTTTTAAATGATAAGCAATCCTATCCCCGATGCCTGTAACAAGAAAAGGGGCAAAAGGCCAACAATCATCGGCCTAACATTTAGGTTGCGAGCGCGAAAACTAGCCTCTTAACATGAAAGGGTCAAGCCGCTTTGGCGAATAAAAGTAAAAAAATCACCCCTTAATCTTTCCGAATATTTCGCGTTCACGATATTTGCGTCACTATATTGTGTTCTAATCCAGGTCATTTGCCTCTTCGCATATCGTCGCGTATTTTGCTGCGCTCGCGAAATAGCCTCGTCTAATGCCACATCTCCAGCTAAATATTCGGCTAATTCCGGCACTCCAAGTGCTTTCATAATAGGAAGAGAAGAATCAAAGGCCAATTCAAGTAAATTCTCAACTTCCTTTAACGCCCCCAGGTCCAGCATAACTTGAAACCGCTTATTACAATTATCGTAGAGCTCTTCTCTGGGAGGTATCATTGCGAAACGGATAAAATCAACGTTAGGCACAAGACCTTGAGCCTCTTTTTGCCACTCAAGCATCGATTTACCAGTGTGAGTGATAACTTCCCATGCCCGGATTAACCGCTGGCTGTCTCCCGCATGAAGTCGACTAGCTGTTTCCGGATCGCTCTCAGCAAGCTTTTGCTTAAAGACTTCTCCACCAAGCTGTTCCAACAGTTCTTGCCCTTGGCGCCTCACTTCCGCTGGTATGTCAGGAATGTTTGCAATTCCCTTTTCTAATGCCCGGATATACAGACCTGTCCCCCCGACAAGAATCGGTACGCGGCCGCGATTATGAACCTTTTCGATCTCCTCCAATGCCAGATTTCGCCACTGTTCAGCCGAACAACGTACTGACCCAGACATTGTTCCATATAACTGATGAGGAACTTTGCTCAAATCATCCTTGGCTGGCCTTGCGGTTAAAACATCAAGCTCGCGGTAGATCTGCATAGAATCAGCATTTATGATCTCTCCATCCAAAGCGAGAGCAGCATCGACCCCGAGGGCTGATTTTCCGCTGGCTGTTGGACCAGTAATAACAATGACTTTTGGCTTATCGTTGATCACGTGGGATATCTCTGCTTTAACAATACGTCTTTGCTTCCTACTATATCGCAACCCTGCAAGCCACAAAAACAATTCAATACTAGAGGACAACATCCCATGCGCTTCGTCGCCACCCTGGTTGCCCCCACCTCAAGCTCCCTTCTCGATTACGCAACTGTACAGTCCATATCATCTTGCCTTGAAACACATGGTGCTTCTCTCGGTGCAGAAGACTGGCTGGCTGAAAATGAAGCCTGCGACATATTCTTTTCCGAACTAGATTTCGAAGAAGCCAAAGATCTTATTCGAAATGAATTGGCTGCAGCAAAAATTGATTTTGCGGTTCAAGAGACATCAGGGCGCCGCAAAAAATTACTCGTCGCCGACATGGAATCTACCATCATTGGTCAGGAAATGATTGATGAGTTGGCCTTGCGACACGGGATAGGGGATGAGATCGCACTCATCACAGAAAAATCCATGCGCGGTGAACTCAATTTTGAGCAATCCCTTCGAGAACGCGTGGCTCTTCTAAAGGGGATTGAAGCAAAAGAACTCGAGGCAATATCAAGCCTTATGGTCCTAAATTCAGGTGCTGACACTCTTGTGAAAACCATGCGCAAGCACGGCGCTTATACCGCCTTGGTTTCCGGTGGCTTTACCTATTTCACATCACAGATTAGAGATATCTGCGACTTCAACGAAGACCGGGCAAATATCCTGGAAATCCAATCCGGTCTCCTCTCAGGGAACGTAGGCGAACCGATACTTGGCAGAGAGGCCAAACTTGAAGCAACAAAAGAGCTCATCAAACAGCTAGGCATCACACTTTCAGATGTATGTGCCGTGGGCGACGGCGCAAACGATCTGGACATGCTTTCTGCCGTTGGTATGGGTGTTGGCTATCACGCCAAACCGATCGTTAAAGAAACCGCCGCTTTTCAAGTTGAGCACACAGACCATTTAGCACTGTTATTCTACCAGGGTTATCGCCGTAAGGATTTTTCCTGATACGTCATCTGATAAACAAGAAATACGTATAAAAAAAGGGCGCTCGATTTGAGCGCCCCTTTTAAATTCAGCTTTTCAGATACTCTATGAGGTCAGCTTTATAGCGACCCATGAATACTCGCCTTGTTTAAAAACAAGGAGTGTTACAACGCGGAAGCCAGCTTCTTTTGCTTTACCAACCAGAGAAGCAACCTGTCCCGGGTCGGTAACTTCTTCCTGATCCACTTCAACAATGATGTCACCAGGACGGAGGCTTTTTTGAGCCGCGCTGCTGTTCGGCACAACGTCTGTGATGATAACACCATTTACGCTGTCATTAACGGCAAACTGTTTACGTGTTTCACTGTCCAGCTTTCCAAGATAAAGGCCAAGATCAGCAACCTTACTTGGTTTATTTTTTGCCTTCTTTGGCTTTTCAGGCGCAACAGCCGCGACGACTTCATCGGGCAATTGTCCCAAATCAACAGAGACTGTTTCCTTCTTACCCTTACGCCACACGACAACATCAACTTCGCGTCCAATAGAAGTCTCGGCAACCATTCTTGGAAGTTTGCGCATCTCGGGAACTTTGCGGCCATTGAACTCGAGGATGACATCGCCAACCTTGACCCCGGCCTTCTCGGCTGGACCACCCTTAGAAACGGATGAAACGAGTGCACCACTTGGTTCGTCCAGACGCAGACCTTCGGCCAGTTCTTCGGTGACAGTCTGGATTTGAACACCTAACCAACCGCGTTTGACTTCACCATTTTTCTGAAGCTGCTCGATAACGTGTTCAGCCATAACAGATGGAATGGAAAAACCAATTCCAACCGAACCACCAGAAGGTGAATAGATCGCAGAGTTTACACCGATGACTTTGCCGTCCATGTTAAACAGTGGTCCGCCAGAGTTCCCACGATTTATCGCAGCATCTGTTTGGATAAAGCTATCGTATGGGCCCGATCCAATATCACGAGAGTGGGCAGAGATAATCCCTGCAGATACCGAACCACCAAGTCCAAAGGGATTACCAATTGCGAGGACCCAGTCACCGATACGGGATTCATCAGAACGTCCCCAGCTCGTTGCTGGCAACTTCATATCCGTCTCAACTTTAAGCAGAGCCAGATCTGTTTTTTCATCAGTGCCAATAATCTTGGCTTCGAGGACAGTACCGTCTTGTAACCGAACGGCAACCTCGTCCGCGCCTTCGATCACATGATGGTTCGTTACAATAAGACCATTTGAATCAATGATAAAGCCGGAGCCTTGAGCACCACCACGACGAGGTTGTTGGGGCTGACGCCCACCGCCACGACGTTCAAAAAAATCACGGAAGAACTCTTCGAAGTTCTCGCCTTGCGGCACCTGAGGTTGTCTTTCTGGCTCTTCACTTGGTTCAATTGTTTGTGAAGTAATGACATTCACCACAGTTGGGAGCAATTCTTCGGCCAGATCTGCAAAACTATCAGGTGCCGAGCGCGCCTTAGCAGCCAGTGCCATAGACATAATGCCAACTACGACGGCCATACCAATCAACCACTGCTGAACCACTTGCCTTGCAGGCAATGTCTGGGCCAAAGCCGCAATACGACTGTGTCTTTGATCCGCTCTTTTTTTCATTCGCGTATTCTCCGGTAATCTTTTCGCTCGAAAGCGGTCATCTATAACTTATGGTCTACTCGACTGGGTTCAAGTGAGCCTGTTTATGAAGATGGGTGATGAAATGGGCATAAATGTGACTTATGCGTGACATTTCATCCTTATTGGTCATCCCATTGAATAACTCAATAAGGTTAAACCACCCTCAACAACCAGACAAAAAACACGCCAAAGCTTGCACAGGCCAGTCCGCCAACTCTCAAGGACGCATGTGGTATCTCAGTCATCATTTCCAGCAACTGCCTTAACCTGTGAGGGAAGAGTGATAACAAAATACCTTCGATCACAAGCACCATTGCCAAAGCAGTAAAAAATTCAATCATGCCAACCACACAAAGTATATTTCTCAGTAAATCAAAATAGCACAAAAAAAGACGGTGACACCAGTAAAGGCGTCACCGTCCTATATAGTAAGCCCTCGCTATTAATTAGCAGACTTGGCTTTAGAAGGATTGGGTCCAGAGAAGAATTCAAAGAACTCGCTATCTGGAGAAATAACCATATAGGTCCCTTTAGTCGCCAAAGCCGCTTCATAGGCTTGCATTGAGCGATAGAACTTAAAGAACTCAGGGTCCTGCCCGTAAGCATCGTTAAGGATTTTGGTTAAAGCCGCATCGCCTTGACCACGAAGAATTTCGGATTCTTTCGTGGCCTCAGCAGTTAAAACAGTCACTTCTCTATCTGCTGTTGACTGGATACGCTGCGCAAGCTCAAAGCCCTGAGCACGAAATTCAGCAGCTTCTCTTTCACGTTCAGTTTTCATACGCGCAAAAACCGCCTGGCTGGTTTCATTTGGTAAGTCTGCACGACGGATACGAATATCAACGACATCGATACCAAAGCGCGCCGCCTGCCCATTCACATGTTTGAGAACTTTTGCCATAAACACGTCACGCTCAGGAGAAAGAACGGTACTCAGGGTAACCTTACCCAATTCGCCACGAAGACCAGCATTAACAATCGTCCCAAGACGAGCACGGGCGCCATCTTCAGAACGAACCGTTTTAAAGAACTGCAAAGGATCTTTGATCCGATACCGCGCAAAACTATCAACCAAGAGAGGTTTCTGATCGGAAAGGATCATACGCTCTACAGGTGGATCAAGATTAAGTACGCGCTTTTCATACTTCTGAACATCTTGCCACGGAAGCTTAAATTGAAGACCAGGCTCGGTAATCGTTACTTGTGGATTACCGAACTGAAGCACCATGGCTTGTTCGCGCTGATCAACGGTGAACAGCATACTACTTACCAAGAATGCGCCAGCGACGATAAGCACGCCAATGATGAGAGTAAATTTATTATTCATAAGACTATCTCCCCCTCTTATTGGCTGTTTTTACGAAGTTGATCAAGCGGCAGATAAGGCACAACGCCTCCCTGCTCTGACCCAAGAATAACCTTATCGGTACTCTTGAAGACCTTCTGCATCGTTTCAAGATACATCCGGCGCTTCGTCACTTCAGGATTTTGTTTATACTCACGAAAAACAGACAGGAAACGATCAGCTTCACCTGTTGCCTCATTAACGAGACGTTCTTTATAAGCTTCTGCTTCCTGGATCTTTCTTTGAGCTTCACCACGCGCACGAGGGATAATATCATTGCGATATTTCTCAGCTTCGTTACGCGCTCTGTCTTTATCCTGCAAAGAACGCTGAACATCATCGAAGGCATCGATCACAGCCGCTGGCGGCTGTACGTTCTGAAGTTGAACTTCGGTGATAAGAATACCCGCTTCATAACCATCCAGAATCGATTGAAGAAGAACACGTGTCTGGCTCTGGATATCATCACGCGCTTCAGTAAGCGCAGGTTGAATATCTGTACGACCTATGATCTCACGCAAAGCTGATTCTGCAGCAATTTTAACCGTAGCTTCCGGATCCCTGATATTGAACAGGTACTGTCCTGGTTCAGAAATCTTCCACTGCAGTGTCAGATTGATATCAATGATGTTCTGATCGCCTGTTAACATCAGGCTTTCTTCGGTCACTGAGCGTTTTTGTACACGACCACCCGCATTCGTTCCACGGAAACCAATGTTGATTTGGTGAATAGTCGTTACTTCTGGCGTCAGAACAGTCTGAATAGGATATGGGTAATGCCAGTTAAGACCTGGCTCGGTCGTCGTAATCCATTTCCCGAACTGCAGAACAACACCCTGTTGGTTTGGCTGGACACGATAAAAACCAGTGCCAAGCCAGAGAAGCAAGACAACGCCGAGGATAAAGATAAATCCTTTACCGCTGAACCCGCCGCCGCCAGGGATCATTTCTCTTACCCGATCCTGACTTTTACGAATCATTTCTTCGATATCTGGTGGACGCTGTCCTCCGCCACCACCATTGCCGCCGCCCCATGGGCCACCGCCGCCAGAACCTTTATTATCCCAAGGCATCTATTTTCCCTGTGTTAAACAATTAGAAGTACAAACAAATTTGTATGAATCTGTCACTAAACGCACCTATTTTACAAGCCCCGTTTCGCAGAAACTGCATATTATGAGCTCGGGTGCGTCATAAAACCCTTATCTTTGCCGTAGACCCTACCATATAAAGCAGGCATAACCAGATACTAACCAGGCAGGAATATAACAAAGAATACCTGCATATATTGTATAAAACATGGGGATTTCAAGGATGAGTCGGGTTACGGAACAACAAATTCTCGATGCTTTAGCAACGGTAATAGAGCCCGAGAGTAAAAAAGACATTGTCAGTCTTGGTATGGTTTCTGGTCTTATTATAAAAGACGGAAATGTTGGTTTCTCTCTCGAGATCAACCCCGCTAAAGCAGACGCTTTTGAGCCCTTACGCAAATTGGCAGAAAAAACGGTTCACGCTCTTCCCGGCGTACTGTCCGTCAGCGCAATTTTGACCGCAGAAAATCAACCCGGCGAAACCAAAACTCCGGCGGCTCCTCAAAAGCCTCAGCCCAGTCCCAAACCAGGGCCAAGCGGCAAGATCGAACTCGACGGTATAAAGCACATTATCGCCATTGCGAGCGGTAAGGGTGGCGTGGGTAAGTCGACAACGGCTATCAACATAGCTCTTTCTCTTGCGAAGAAGGGTTTGAAAATTGGCTTGATGGACGCGGATATCTATGGTCCGTCTCAACCAAGAATGATGGGCATAACAGGTCGCCCCTCTTCCCCGGATGGCAAAACACTTCTGCCCATGGAACGGCATGGCATCAAATGTATGTCAGTCGGCTTTCTTGTTGCCGAAGATACGCCGATGATTTGGCGCGGCCCTATGGTGCAAAGTGCCTTAACCCAGATGCTCCGCGATGTTGTCTGGGGTGAACTTGACCTCTTGATTGTCGACATGCCACCCGGAACAGGCGATGCACAATTGACCATGGCTCAACAGGTGCCGCTAGATGGCGCTGTCATCGTTTCCACCCCACAGGACATTGCTCTGCTTGATGCACGCAAAGGCCTTAACATGTTCCGCAAGGTCGATGTTCCTGTACTTGGCATCATCGAAAACATGAGTGTCTATATTTGCCCTGAGTGCGGGCATGAGGCGCATATCTTTGGCGAACATGGCGCCCGGAACGAAGCCAAAAAACTGGACTGTACGTTCCTTGGTGAAATGCCATTACACATCGACATAAGAACAACCTCTGATGAAGGAGAACCCATTGTTGTTTCTTCTCCCGAGGGTGAACACGCCAAACGTTATGCTGATATCGCCGATGGCGTATGGTCAAGCCTCGCGACCTCAGCAAAACAAGCTCCTACTATTTCTATGGAGTAATCCTGATCGAGACAGAGCAATCAATATTTATCTCATATGATGCAGCACCCCTGGAACTCGTTTCCGGGGGTGCTTTTTTGGTGGCCAGGAATTGGGACATTCAGTGTAGGGTTACAAGATCAATAGCCACGGCTGGATCTTAACTCATGAATATCAGTAATCTCTTACACCTGACGCGACTAAACCAAATATTGATACTTTCGTTTGTTATTGGCCTTTTATTAACCCCATTTCAGTCAAATGCTGAACCCACCTTTGTCGATCTCGAACTCGTGCTCGCGGTTGATGTCTCACACAGCGTCGACGATTACGAGGCCAGCCTGCAAAGACAAGGTTATATCGATGCTCTGCGCGATCCCGAGGTTATTCAATCCATGAGTTCTGGACCAATGGGACGCATCGCAGTTACTTATATCGAATGGGCTGGGCAACAACATCAACGAACTGTTATCGACTGGACTGTGCTCGAAGGGGCATCGAGTGCGAATGCCTTTGCAGACAAGTTAGCAAAAACGTCAATAAGCACCGCGCCATCAACATCAATCAGTCGGGCAATCGATTATTCAATCTACCAGATTTATAATAACGATTTTCTCAGCCAGAGAGCCATAATTGACATATCAGGTGACGGCCCGAACAGTGACGGCAGACACGTGACCCAATCCAGAAACGATGCCATCGCCCTTGGGATCACGATAAATGGACTACCAATACTTTCCTCTCGCCCCAACCCCAATGGGCTCGGCGCGCCTTCCGCGTGGCTCGGGACCTATTATTCCAAGAATGTGATTGGCGGAAAGAATGCCTTTTTGATCGAAGTCTTCGAGTTCGAGACCTTTAGCTCTACTTTAAAGGAGAAGCTCAAACGTGAGATAAAGGGAACCACTGAGGTCTCATTTAATACGAGCCAAACCCCGCCTTATGAACGGATGCTCCAATAAGCCCGAAGCCACACACGATAATATCCAAAAGTTACCTTCAAGCTTTTTTGTTTAGAATAACAAATGCATAACCCGGTGTTCCATCTTCTTGGTCATGCGTTTCCCGGAAGGTTTCAACCCATTGATCAGGATTTGTCTCTGGAAAGAAAGTATCTGCTTCAGGTTCCAGATCCACTTCAGTGATATAAAGACGATCAACAAGCTCAATCGATTGAGCGTAGATTTGAGCCCCGCCGATAATCATCAACTCATCGCCACCCAAACGGCTCACTTCTTTGCGAGAAACATTCAGAGCCTCTTCCAGACTCCGGCAAACTGTTATCCCCTCGGCCGAATAACTTTGATCTCTGGTGATCACAATATTTAAGCGACCAGGTAAAGGGCGACCGATAGATTGAAAGGTCTTTCGCCCCATAATCACCGGCTTGCCCAGAGTTTGAGCTTTGAAGAACTTCAAATCACCAGGGATATGCCAGGGCATGACATTATCTTTGCCAATTGCACGATTTTTTCCGTGGGCAACAATCATTGAAATCGTTGTCATAAACCCTCCTTACCAAATGTTTTTGCCTGAGAATTATCTCTATATTGAGTAGATGAATTGATTAATATACCAAAGCTGCTAGCCAAAGGTGGATATAATATCCTAATATGCCTCGCAGCCATCATTGGCAATGACGGCATCATAATAAGGCAAACATAAAAACGGAAGTTCAAAACCGAATGGCCGAACTTAGCAATAAAACTGGCGGATTTAAACGCCAAACAATCACCGAAGCTGTAGCAGAGGCACTTAGAGAAGAGATTCTTTCCGGACAACAAAAAGAAGGCGCGCAACTTCGTCAAGATGCCATCGCCTCCCGTTTTAACGTCAGCAGAATCCCTGTCCGCGAGGCTTTAAGGCAACTCGAGGCGGAGGGACTTGTTACCTTCTATGCTCATAAAGGTGCCGTCGTATCCGCCCTATCCCGTGCAGAAATTCGCGAACTTTTTGATATCAGACGCTTGCTCGAAGGTGACCTGCTTGCGCGGGCAATCCCTAAAATGCCACAAGAGCTCCTTCAAGACGCAGAAAACATTCTCAATCGCTACGATACCGCGCTGGAAAACGGCGAAGTCGCTTTGTGGGGCGAACTCAACGCAGAGTTTCACCACATACTCTACGTTGCCGCTGATCGCCCCAAAACTCTTGCTATCGTGCAAAATCTTCATAACAATATTGACCGCTACTTACGGATTCAACTCCATAGCGTAGGCGCCCGAAATAAGGCCCGCGATGAACATTGGGATCTACTTAACCAATGCAAGGCTGGTAGAATAGAATCTGCCACACAGCTTCTCGACAACCACATTAAAGCAGGGGGCGATAACCTCATTGATTTCCTTGATGCACAGGAAGCTAAATAGGCCCCTCACTTTCAAATTGACGCGATAAGAAAGCGGTTTGGCCGCTTTTTTATCTATCAATTTCAATTGTATAAAATATGTTGTAGCCAATCCAAGGAAGCAGCGATGAGTAATTCTAGGCCCATAAAAACCGTTGAGATGCACACCGGCGGGGAACCTTTACGTATAATCACAGAAGGTTATCCCGAAATTTGTGGCGATAACATTTTGGAAAAACGCCGCTATGTCCGTGAAAACCTGGATCACCTCAGACACCTCTTGATGTTTGAACCGCGCGGTCATTTTGATATGTACGGTGCTCTCCTCTTATCCCCGAGTAACCCTGAAGCCGACTTTGCTGTACTTTTCCTGCACAACGAGGGTTACAGCACCATGTGCGGCCATGCCATTATTGCTCTCGGTCGCTACGCTGTTGACCAACAACTGGTTCAGGTCTGTGAGCCGATTACCACTGTGAAAATAGAATGCCCCTGCGGGTTAGTCGTGGCCAGCGTGGAAGTTACTAAAGGCAAGAGTGGCAAAGTGTCTTTCTTATCCGTACCCGCCTTTGCCTTTTCAATTGATCAAGAGCTCAATGTTGAAGGTTACGGGTCTATTCAATATGACATCGGCTATGGTGGTGCTTTTTATGCCTTGGTCTCAGCAACCCAACTTGGCCTGGATGTCAAAAGTTCACCATCTCGCGATCTCGTTGACGCAGCCGATGCGATCACAAGCGCTGTGAAGAGTGCAATTAAACTGTCTCACCCGGATTCTGATGATCTGGCTTTTCTATACGGCACCATACTTACGGATGGACGAGATACTTATTCTTCCGATCCCACAGCGAATATATGTGTTTTTGCTGATCGGCAGGTCGATAGAAGCCCTACCGGATCTGGTGTTACAGCACGCATCGCCGTTCAATTTAGCAAGCAAATGATCAAGACAAATCAACCTAGAGTTTTCGAGAGTATAACTGGCAGCCTTTTCACCGCAGAGATCATGGAGAATTTTCCCTTGGATCCCCATGAAACTGTCCGCGTTAAGGTCAGTGGCAAGGCCTATTACCTCGGAGAATCGACTTTTTCATACGAAGAAGGTGACGAGATAGGTAGGGGTTTCTTACTAAAATAGATTATATATCAACACTATACTCTTATTTTTCATAAATTATTTAATTTGCGTTACGAATATTGTATACAGTATCCAATCATATCATATAATGACTATCAACACAGGATATGGCGACAAATAGACGCCTCGTTTACAAAAGGAAATAACGATGAATGTTAACTGGAATGGCGTATACCCGGCCGTAACCACACAGTTTCACGACGATGATACTCTTGATCTCAAGACCACAGCCGAGCAGATCGAAAATCTGATCACTGCTGGCGTAAACGGCTTGATCATGTTGGGCACAGTTGGAGAAAACAACTCCCTCTCCAGAGAAGAAAAACTTCAAGTGTTGAAGCTTGCTCAGGAAGTTTCGAACGGTCGAGTTCCTGTTATTTCCGGTGTCTCCGAATTCACAACTGCCAATGCCTGTGATTATACTAAGGCCTGTGAAACTCAGGGCATTGACGGGCTGATGGTTCTTCCTGCCATGGTTTATAACTCAGACGCGCGCGAAACTATTAATCACTTCAAAACAGTCGCCAAGGCGTCCAATTTGCCAATCATGTGCTACAACAATCCAATCGTATACGGTGTCGACATATCCCCGGAAATGTTTATGGAACTGGCTGATTGTGAAACAATTGTCGCGGTCAAGGAATCATCTGATGATCCGCGTCGGGTAACCGATGTTTTTAACACCTGCGGGGATCGCTTCCTGGTATTCTGTGGTGTTGATGATCTCGTCATGGAATCAGCCGCTCTTGGTGTTGTCGGTTGGGTATCTGGTCTAACTGATGCCTTTCCAGAAGAATCAGTCCGCCTTTGGAAGCTCCTTACCGAGGGTAAGTTTGCTGAAGCGCTTCCTCTTTATCGTTGGTTTACCCCTGTGCTCCATCTTGATACCCACAGTAAGCTGGTTCAATATATCAAACTCGCTCAAGCCATGACCGGCGTAGGAACAGAGAACGTACGCGCCCCTCGCCTTAAACTCATCGGCAAAGAACGTGAACGCGTATCAGCAATCATTCAAAAAACAATCGACACGCGTCCTGCAGCATGAATTTAGCGCTATTTTCTTAGTGCTTATCTACCCCATCCCCGCTGTAGGATAATTGGGTTACCGGGTACCACATCACCCGGTAACCTCTTTTTCATTTTAGGTTCGGCCCGTTCTAGTTTGATATTTGGGCCTGACAAAAACCATGATTAGGCATTACATCTCTGATCATCCCCACTCCAAGGGAGACAAGCAATGAAACAGAATTATATTAACGGCCGTTTTATAGACGGTGCGACCTCACGCGATAACATCAATCCATCTGATACCACTGAAATCGTCGGTGCTTACACTCAAGCCAACGCAGATCAAACCCGTGAAGCTATCGATGTTGCCGACAAGGCATCTGTGGGCTGGGCGCAATCCACACCACAACAACGCTTTGATGTTCTCGACTGTATTGGGACTGAACTTCTCGCACGCAAAACTGAGCTGGGCGAACTTCTGGCCAGAGAAGAAGGCAAAACTCTTGCAGAAGGTATTGGTGAAACCGCTCGTGCCGGGCAGATATTCAAATTCTTTGCTGGAGAAGCTCTCCGCCTAAGCGGAGATAAACTCGCCTCCGTGCGGCCTGGGGTCGAAATTGAAGTGGTTCGCGAGGCCTTAGGTGTCATCGGTATTATCACCCCGTGGAATTTCCCAATTGCCATTCCTGCATGGAAGATTGCCCCGGCTATCTGCTATGGCAACGCAATTGTCTTCAAACCAGCTGATCTGGTTCCCGGGTGTGGCTGGGCTCTTGCCGACATCATCTCTCGTTCCGGGCTACCTGCAGGCGTTTTCAATCTGGTTATGGGGCGAGGATCTGTTGTTGGCGAAGAGATCCTGACAAACCGCAAGGTCAAAGGTGTAACCTTCACCGGTTCAGTCGCAACAGGTCAGCACGTTGCCGCAACTTGTGCTGGGCGCATGGCAAAATTCCAACTTGAAATGGGGGGCAAAAACCCTCTTATCGTACTCGACGATGCTAATCTTGATATTGCAGTGGAAACTGCCGTTCAGGGTGCTTTTTTCTCAACGGGCCAGCGTTGCACCGCATCTTCACGCCTGATCGTAACCGAGGGTGTACACGATCAATTCGTTGCTGCAGTCATAAAACGCCTTGAAAGCCTCAATGTTGACAATGCTCTAACAGACGGTGTCCACATCGGCCCTGTCGTTGATGAAAACCAGCTTGCTCAAGATTTGGACTATATCCGCATTGGTCAGGAAGAAGGTGCCAAACTTGCTTTTGGCGGTGAACAACTTGATCGTTCAACCAAAGGCTTCTATCTCTCCCCCGCTCTTTTCACCGAAACAAACAATTCAATGAGGATCAACCGCGAAGAGATCTTTGGCCCTGTCGCAAGCGTCATTCGGGTTAGCGGGTATGACGAAGCTCTTGCCGTTGCCAACGACACCGAGTTTGGATTGTCATCCGGCATCTGTACTACATCATTAAAATATGCATCTGACTTCAAGCGTAATGCCAAGGCTGGCATGGCAATGGTCAACCTGCCAACCGCGGGCGTGGATTATCATGTCCCATTTGGCGGCTCAAAAGGCTCAAGTTACGGCAGCCGTGAGCAAGGCCGCTATGCTGCAGAATTCTTCACGACCGTGAAAACGACCTACATTTTGCCATAACGAATTGGGACATAGCCATCTGGCTACCACTTATACGTTTTTCTGGTACACGTTTTTTTTCTGGAGATCCCGGATGGGTGATGGAACAAAAAAAAGAATTCTGATCATTGGATCTGGCATCATTGGCCTTTGTAGTGGAAGTTATCTGCTTCAAGACGATCATGATGTCACTATTGTTGAGCGCGAACCGCTTGGTGATGGAGCATCCTGTGGCAATGCGGGTGCAATTGCTGCAACAGAAATCGTTCCCTTTGCGCTTCCGGGACTTTGGAAAGACGTTCCCCGCTGGCTTTTAGATCCTCTTGGTCCTTTAAGTCTTCGGTTATCATATTTGCCGCAATTCCTTCCCTGGCTTTATCTATTTTTGAAATCCAGCAATCAACAAAAGGTCGAAGAAACAACCAAGGTAATGGCCGCTTTTGTTCAGAATGCTTTTGAGGATTACAAACCTTTGCTCGGAAATGCAGGCATCCAAAACCTTCTTAAAAAAGAAGGCTCTCTCGTCGTTTACAAAAGTGAAAGAGGGCGGGCTAAGGATAGTTACTTCTGGGACCTGAGCAAACGAAATGGCGTAGAGTTTAATCTCCTAAACCGAGAAGAGATTCTTGACCGGGAACCTGCTCTTGGGAAACAGGCACATTGCGGCATCTACCAGCCAAACTGGGGTCATTTTGCGAACCCTGCCGAGCTCGTCAAAGGACTTGCAAAAGAATTTAAAAATAGAGGTGGCACACATCTTACGGATGAAGTTGAAGCCTTGGAATACAAAGATAACAAACCAAGGATCGCCCGGACTAAAGAAGGACAGACTCTTGAGTTTGACCATCTCGTAATTGCCGCTGGCGCTTGGTCAGCACGCCTGGCCAAGAAGCTTGGCGATACCTTTATTCTGGATACCGAGCGGGGCTATAATACAACCCTCCCCACACCCGGTGTTGAACTCAACAATATGGTCATGTTTGCCGAGGATAAGTTTGTTGCCACTCCCATGAATATCGGCTTGCGTATCGGCGGGGCCGTGGAGTTCGCAGGGATAGAAGCCAAGCCGAATTACAGTCGTTGTGAAAGCCTGCTCACCCTGGCTAAAGGCTACTTACCCGGCCTCAACGGCGAAGGCGGAACCAAGTGGATGGGTCGCAGACCTTCAACCCCGGACAGTATGCCTGTCATCAGTCCATCGCGACACCATGACAATGTGCACTACGCTTTTGGTCACGGACATCTCGGCATTACTGGTGGGGCAGTAACCGGGCGCGCTGTATCCGATATGATAGAAAAACGCCTCACAAATTTTGATCTGACACCGTTCCATATCAATCGTTTTGACTAACTTTATTATTTGTCCTGAGGAATAACACCGTGGCAAACCATACTTTTTTCTGTGTTGATGCACATACTTGCGGAAACCCTGTTCGCGTTGTTGCTGGTGGAGGTCCCTTATTAAACGGTACTTCGATGTTAGAGCGCCGCGCGCAATTTCTCGAGGAATTCGACTGGATCAGAACAGGCCTTATGTTTGAACCGCGGGGACATGACATCATGTCAGGCAGTATTCTCTATCCGCCCACTCGAGATGATTGCGACATTGGTATTTTGTTTATCGAGACCAGTGGCTGCCTTCCCATGTGCGGGCACGGCACCATCGGAACTGTAACAGTAATGATCGAACGCGGTTTGGTAACACCGAAACAAGAAGGTATTCTACGTCTTGATACACCAGCAGGCCTTGTCATTGCCGATTACAAAATGGATGGTGAATACGTTGAATCTGTGCGCATTAGAAACGTCGCTTCTTTCCTTCATTCTTCAGATCTGGAAATCGAAATTCCAGATTTTGGGAAGTTGCGTTTTGACGTTGCTTATGGTGGTAATTTTTATGCCATCATTGAAGCTCAGGAAAACTATAAAGATCTGAGCGATATAACCCCCGGAGACATTCAGCGGCTCAGCCCGCTTATCCGAAACCTCATCAATGACAAATATGATTTCGTTCACCCAGAAGACGACCGTATCAGAAGATGTTCACACATACAGTGGACAGGGAAGCCAACCCATCCGGGAGCCCACGCAAGAAATGCCGTCTTTTATGGTGACAAAGCCATTGATCGCTCACCCTGTGGCACGGGCACATCCGCAAGAATGGCCCAGCTCGCGGCTCGTGGAGAACTGGATATTGGTAGTGATTTCGTCCATGAGAGCATCATTGGTAGCCTTTTCAAGGGCCGAGTAGAAGACAGTGCTAAAGCTGGTCCGTACGATGCCATTATTCCTTCGATTGAAGGATGGGCCAGAATTCACGGCCTCAACAACATCTTCATCAATGACAGAGATCCCTATGCCAAAGGTTTCTTACTTACTTAAGCTACAATTATTTAAAAGCCACCGCCAAAGACACTTTAAAGATACCGTTGTTAAGCTACTCGCCGTGGTTTTTGGCGTTTCCAGGATATATAAGCAACAAGACCACCGGACAAAAACCCAAAGAGGTGACCTTCAAATGAAATCCCGGCCCTTGGAATAAACAGCGAAAAGATATAGCCGCTGTATAAAACCAAAACGACGACCGCTAACAGTATAGAAGCAAAGTTTCTTTGCCACCATGCTCGGCCAAGCACATAGGCGAATAAACCATACACTACCCCGCTCGCACCAATGTGCATACTGTATCTTCCAGCCAGCCAAACCAGGCCACCGCCGATTACAGCAATTGCACCCGCAACAACCCAAAACCGCCCTTTTCCTTCAAGAGCGACAAAACTTCCCATGATCAGTATGGGGATTGTATTAGAAATAATGTGGACATAACCCGCATGTAAGAAAGGGGAAGTAATAATCCCAAGCAGGCCATGAATGCTCCGAGGCAAAAGCCCGTAATTGTTCAGACTTCCAGAAACCGCCCAATTGAGGAAAAAGACAGCCCACATCAAGCCGACAAATATCAGGACATCACGCACGCGTAGCAAGGCATTCATCAACTATTCCTTTTCGCTCTTAACGAATAGAGATCACCAACGATTTACGCGATCCCACTTTGCAAGTAATTCTCCGTCTGAACTATGCACTTCGTATTGCTCATAAGCTGCCACGGTCATGCAAACATGAATTGGCAGAATTCTCACCCTGCTCCCAACGGGAAGCGTAGCATAAGGCAAGTCTCCACTCACCGAGGCAAGTAAACCGTGTTCTTGATGAACGGACTCAACATATAGTTCTTCAAGCACTTTACCTGTGAGATCACAAACCAAACCATATCCGGTATGAGAAGAAAATTCGCTCGCACTCATATCCTTTGATAGCGCCAAACCACCTGCATCGATTAAAATACGGTTAGCTGCTTTGTTGTGACCGATAACGGATGCCAGAACGGATGCTGCAATTTCATTTGAACGGCAGGCCCCGATAAACATCTGATCAACATCACCAAACATATAAACACCAGGTCGAATTTCGGTCAGGCCTTCGTAGCTCTTTGCAAAAACCGCCGTAGGGGTTGATCCCGCACTTACAATCGGACAGGAATAACCTGCATCTCGTAATCTTTTCGCTGCCTCCACAACAGCCAAACGTTCCTGCTCAGCAATTTCTGTAATCTCTTCAGGGGTTGTATAATGATAGGAGTGTCCCGCATGGGTCAGCACGCCCTCAAGACTAAGACGCTTGGAATTTTTCAGTGCTTTACCAATGGCAATCAGATCTTTTGAATCAGGTAGAACACCACCACGCCTTCCGCCGCTATCGATCTCGATAAGGATTGGAAAAGTGGTCTCCAATCGAAGAGCTTCATCATCAAGTGCCAAAATCACATCAAGGTTATCGGTAATAAGACTGAGCTTAACACCTTTATCCTGAATGCGTTGAGCCTCGGAAAGCTTTGAGGGAACAATTCCGACAGCATAAAGAATGTCGGTAACCCCACCGTTGGCAAAGAAATCAGCCTCGGTAAGGGTTGAGACAGTTATACCGTCAAATCCGCCTTCCGTTGCGAGATGATATGCCTCTATCGCTTTAGCTGTTTTCATATGAGGACGCAGCTTGATACCAGCCTCTTGAACCCTTTCCTGCATAATCTTGCAGTTATGCTCCAAAACATCCTTGTCCAATAACAGGGATGGTGTTCCTAAATTCTCAAATGGCATGCGATTTTCCCTATTTGGTTAGACAGAAACTTTGGCAGCAATATGAGGGTGAGCATCATAACCGCTGATCTCAAAATCTTCGTACCGATAGTCAAAAATGCTCTCTGGCTTCCGGTTGATAACGAGTGTCGGAAGAGTACGTGGCTCACGCAAAAGTTGGGTTTTGGCTTGCTCCAAATGATTGGAATAAAGATGAGTATCACCAAAAGTATGGACAAAGTCTCCCGGCAAAAGGTCGCATTGTTGAGCAATCATACAGGTCAAAAGTGCATAGGAGGCAATATTAAAGGGAACGCCCAAAAATATATCCGCGCTTCTTTGATAGAGCTGACAGGATAACTTTCCATCTGCAACGTAGAACTGAAACATACTGTGACAAGGTGGTAACGCCATATTATCAACCTCGGCAACATTCCAGGCAGAAACAATATGACGACGTGAATCAGGATTGCTTTTAATTTGATGCATAAGATTGGTTATCTGATCGACTGTTCCCCCATCCGGGGCCGGCCAAGAGCGCCACTGATGTCCGTAAACCGGACCAAGATCACCATTTTCATCTGCCCATTCATCCCATATCCGTACCCCATTTTCCTTCAAATACCGGATATTGGTATCCCCTGACAAAAACCAAAGCAATTCATGAACCATCGATTTCAGATGAAGTTTCTTGGTCGTCACGAGGGGAAAGCCCTCAGAGAGATCAAACCGTATTTGGCGCCCGAATACACTGATGGTTCCCGTGCCAGTCCGATCCCCTTTTTCAGTACCGTTTTCAAGAACGTCCTTCATGAGATCAAGGTACTGGCGCATTTGTTTTCCTTCAGTGTTTGAGGAGGTCAGTATTTCAGTGGGCAGAACTCGTGGGCAGAACTCGTAGCAGAATCCATAACTGGCTTTGCGGCGATCATATCACGAGATTAGATGTATCAACCAACCGGGGAGATCACAATTCGAAAGCGCTTCTTTACGGGTAATAATATCTGGCTCGATCACTCTTTTCATATCGACAGCAGAGACATCACCATGTCCATAATCAGGGACAAACCGGATAAGTAAGTTGCGGATATTTCTTTCCTCTAGAGCTTGTTGAGCGATCATTTTTTCCCCAACCAAGGCAATTGCTCTTGCTGTTGCCTCTCAGATGATAAAGCGAACAACAAAGAAAAATCCCGATTTTGCACATCAACACTTGTGAAGTCCTATAGATAGTTACTATATTCAAGGGGTCGGCTTCGGCCGTCTATGGTGCTAAACGGGCTTATGAAATAAGCGTTGTGGACCCGGGGGCGGTACCCGGCGCCTCCACCATTCCCTCACACAAACAGTTTCAGTGTGAGAATTATGGGGGCGAAATAGGATCGACACGCGTGGTAAAGATTTGTTCGGTGCCCGGCATGGTACCGCCGTTATCGGACCATTTGAGTAATTGCAAATGACAATTCTCGTGGGGTTGCTCTCGCTGCTTAATTGCAGTCTGAGCACCGCTTTTAAGTCCTAGGCTTTCACAAGCTTAGGCGGGGTTCGGGAGCACCTGGCAACAGAAGCTCCCACTTTTAATGTCTGCACTCTAGGACTGTGCTAGAATAAGCAGATTGAGAATAAACAATACTCAGGGCGATCAAACGCCCGGAATGACAGCGGTATGTCGGGAAATAACGAAATTTCAGAAAGCGAACTTCGCTACGACCACATGGTCGAAAAAGCTCTCTTGAACGTTGTTCGGGAATCACTCGAATATGCGGCAGAAAATGGCCTGCCCGGCGATCATCATTTCTACATCACCTTTAAGACAGCGCTAGACGACGTGATCATCCCTGATCATCTCAAAGCACGCTATCCTGGTGAGATGACTATAATCCTTCAATACCAATTCTGGGATCTGGAAGTCGGTAAGGAAGGGTTCAGTGTAACCCTCAGTTTCTCAGACGTTCCGGAGCGCATGAGCATTCCATATGCTGCGATTGTTGCCTTTGCAGATCCGTCAGTTCGCTTTGGGCTTCAATTTGATATTACCAATGGTGAAGAGTTTGATGAAGAGCTCGAAGATTTAGAAGACTTACTCGAAGACTTTGACGAAGATGGCTTTGAAGGCAGCGAAACCATCGCGAATGCAGATGTCAGTCCTGAAGAAAGAGCCGCGAAAGAAAAGAAAGCGGAAACAGGCGATAATATCGTTACTCTCGATACTTTCCGGAAAAAATAATTCCGGACTCTATCTGGCTTTATTCGGCAACAACATCAATAAATTTATAGTAATAAAGGCTCGGTTTCTGGGCCTTTATTTATGTCGAATTCACCAAGTTAACTTTCCTTCGCCGAACTTCGCCCCATTGTCATAGGATCCCATTTGACGATCTTTTTCGGCTTTTCCGGTGTTGCAAGAATAGACTCATTATCCTTGCCAACTTGATTGGCGAACTCTTCAAATCGACGACGCATTTCTTTGCGTTCATCCGAATCCATGTCTTGAACGGACTTGCTCGACAAATCTTTCTGGCGAATATCGCTCATGCTCTGTACCGTGGTTCCTGTGGTTCTGTGCATAAATTAGTCGTAACTTGTTAAAAATATACACTAAAGGTTCATGACAATCATCAATTTTTTGGATAATGGTCCCGATAAAGGGAAAGCAACCGTACTCTTTGCTCACGGAGCTGGTGCCGCAATGGATACTGAATTCATGAATACGATTGCTGAAACACTTGGCAAGTTTGACTATTCAGTCCGTCGGTTTGAATTTCCATTTATGAATGAGCGTCGAGAGACAGGCAAAAAAAGACCTCCCGACAGAGCCCCCGTATTACTGGATTTTTGGCAAAAGGTTATTGCCCAACATCCCAATCGCCCTCTATTCCTTATGGGAAAATCACTCGGCGGGCGTATGGCCACGATGGTTGCAGATCAGACAAATATCACAGGCATCGTGTGTCTTGGCTACCCTTTTCATCCACCAGGAAAACCCGAAAAAACACGAACAGACCACTTAATCG
>MAAC01018645.1_pt1 | contig 32605 bp, 29 predicted proteins | sample 1115981 | NCBI WGS metagenome assembly MAAC01 (sample SAMN04961126, study PRJNA320927) | seawater metagenome | isolation source: sample BD02T64 sea water enriched with oil for 64 days | place: USA:Gulf of Mexico | collected 2013-07-27 | reverse complement strand
TTAGATAGCTTCATCACCGACGGGGGTGACTTTTCTTTATTACCTAATGTATCAGCGGGAGACACCATCATTATAAGTGAACGACCACGTGATGTTATCGATAATAAGGCCCGATGGTTACGTCAACCTCAAGAGTCATCAATTTATGTCTTTGGGCAAGTAGGCCAACCGGGTCGTTATGCTTTTCATAATAAGTTACACATCTTGGATATACTTTCAGCCGCAGATGGACCAAATCAACACGCGGATATTCATAATATAAAAATCACTCACAGAAGTCAGTTTCAAAGTAAAGTAAGTACCCTTGATTTAGGTTTATACTTTGAAACTGGCGATGAGACCTTATTACCCCTAGTTAAGTCGGGTGATACTATCTATATACCTCAACAGGACAAACCATGGTTAGATAACAAAAAAGAACAAACGGTCCGAATAATTGGTGCGGTAGAAAAACCAGGTCGCTACAAGTTCAGTTCAGACATGACAATTTTGGATATTTTAGCTGAATCAGGCGGTCCAACTCAAACTGCTTATTTGGAAAAAATTATGGTGGTCAATATATCTAGAAGTCAGTCAGAGGAAAATGTCAGTCGAGCTTTTGATTTAGTGCAGTTCATTGAACACCCTGATTTCGCTAAGTTACCAATAGTACGAGTTGGTGACACAATCTTTGTACCTGACGTATCGCAAAGTAATTGGAATGTTTTTATGGGTAATGTCAAAGACATGCTAAGTGTCGTCTCGTTAGTTGCCATTGTTGGAGCTTTATAATATGCAAGATTTACCGATTCATTATGCAGAGGTTGAAGCTATTTACAATCAAACGGTTGGGTCGGGTTATAAAACCCTTGCGATTACTTCTTCTAAAGCAGGAGAAGGAAAGACCACTATTGCACAAGCAATTGTAGAAAGAGCGCAAGTTATTGGTAAAAAGGTTTTATTGGTAGAAATGAATACCTTTAACCCGGTTTTATCTGAAAAATTACGTTTAAACATGACAAGACCTGTGACGTCAAATGAAATTATAGCTATCGAAGAAAAAGGTTACAGCTTGCTCCCCGCTCCTCAGAATATTCGTGATGTTTTACAATATCGAGAAAGTCATATTTTACTTGAATCAATCAAGCAATGGCTTGTTGATTACCCAGTAGAACAGTTCCTCTGATTCCTATTGATGCTGTTTTTGTAGAGATATTTTTCAAATACGGGTTTTTTTATAGGATGTAAAAAAACACATTTTTTACGACTTCGAATCCCAATGCGGACAGAAATTATTTCAATTCCTTCAAATCACCAACAAAAACCATTTAATAAGGGTACAATACACTTATTTTTTTACTTTTAACAAATCGTCAAAAACTCAAAGTGACTTCCATATTTGACGCATATTTTAGATGAAGGAAACCGAATTTATTAACCAAAACAAAGACAAATGGACGAATGGGGAACACCTTATTCAAAAAGGTGATTCTAATCCTGAAGTCTTGTCCAAAACATTTGTTGAGGTTTCTGAAGATCTTTCTTTTAGTCGTACGTTCTATCCGCATAGGGGCATTAAAATTTATTTAAACCGGTTTGTTCAGGCCCTTTATTTTAAAATTGACAAGCGAAAAATTTCCAGTTCTGACATCCAACATTTTTGGACCGATCAAGTTCCATTTGCCATGTACGAATCTAGAAAAGACATGCGTTTGGCCTTGTTTATTTTCTTGACTGGGTTAATCATCGGAGTTACATCGAATATATATGACCCGGATTTTTCAAGGATAATACTGGGAGATCGCTATGTAGATCAAACACTTGAGAACATAGCCAAAGGAGATCCCGTAGCCATTTATGCCAGCTCGGATGCTTTTGACATGTTTTTTCGAATCACCGTTAACAACCTCCTAGTGGCTTACAAAACCTTTGTAATGGGTATCGCTTTTGCGGTAGGTTCCGGATTTATTCTTTTTTATAATGCGGTAATGGTAGGCTCGTTTCAAACCTTCTTTTTTCAACATGATGTTGGAATTCAAAGTATGTTAGGGATTTGGCTCCACGGAACCCTGGAGATATCCGCAATTATCCTTGCGGGTGGAGCGGGCTTAACTTTGGGAAGAGGTCTTCTTTTCCCAGGTACTTTCACGCGGTTTGAAGCGTTCCAATTGTCGGCTCAACGAGGAGTAAAAGTCATGTTAGGAATTACGCCTATTTTTATTCTAGCCGGATTTATTGAAAGTTTCGCCACCAGATTCACCGATGCTCCCTCCATTCTGAGATTAGTCATTATACTATCTTCTCTATTGCTCATTCTTGGATATTATGTCTGGATTCCATTTCAAAAAGGAAGAAGAGGATTTCCTAAAAGCTTTTACCGGTTTACCATACCTCCTACTGACACCACTAAAATTGAATTGAACAAAGTAAAAAGTGGAACGGAACTCATGGAGTCTAGTATCAAACTCATAGTAAACATGGGAATACGGCCAATAATGACGACAATTTTGGCAGCCGTCCTATTCACTACTTTCTTTTTGTATAGAAACTGGGATGAGGATATGTTAAGTATTATTGCGATAGACAGTGTCCTTAGTAATGTGTATCGTTACTTTACCTATTATGAGTTTTCCTTAAGTTTCTTACTTAATTGGGTGCTTTTTACGGCCACTTTTGGTATGGTATTATGGCAAGCAAAAAAAGTACTGCTCCCCCGAAAAAAATTCCTATTCAAGCAATGGGGAAAATTAGCCTTAGGAACATTTTTATGGACTTGGTTATTTATGATACCCGAACAACATTCCTGGTACATCCTATTCTTTGCCACTCCATTTTTATTTATGATGATCATTGGCTCCTTTAACTTGAGCAAACACCCCCTAACATGGCGTCAAATTGCGGCTGTTTCTCTTACCCAATATTATAAAAGTTTAGCTTACTATTTCCAGTTAATTCTCTTTGCCCTCATTGGAATGGCTCTGGTCTATTCTCCGTTTTTATACCTGTATCTCCAAGTAATAGAAATGAATATTGAAATGGAAGGAAATACAATGGTATTAATGGTAACGGCTCTAATTACATTTATCCTTTCCTTTATTTTCTTCTTTCTTTTTCAGGTCATTTTCTCGGGTTTACTTATTGGATTCTATTCCAATATGGAAGCTAAATATGCATGGGATTTACGAGATAAAATTGGGAAAATAACTACTAAAAAATTCGCTTATGGCTTGGAACGTGAAGTGGATTAAAAGGGTTTTTCTATTTATTGCCATTTTCCCTTTGATTGGTATTGCTCAAGAAATTAAGTCGACCAATTCGCAACACGTGGATTCCATCTGGTGGGAAAATCAAAAAAAGGGAGTTCACTATTTCAGTGAAAAACCGATAAGAAAGGATATTACTAGGCCCAAAACCACCTATGATTGGGGGGATATCACCTTTTTAAAATACACCCTATTATTCCTAATCGTACTCACTTTAATATACATTCTTTACCGGTTGTATGGGCAATCTGTATTTGAATTTTCTTCTAAACCCAACCCAAAAAAGCTACTTCCATTACAGGAAGAAAATTTAGATGAACGCTTTTTAGAACTCGATTTAAATCGTCTTTTAAAACTTGCATTAAGTCAAGGGGATTTGAAAATGGCCATTCGAATTCATTTCCTTCAAGTACTTAAAACCCTTGTAGACCAAGAGAGAATAAATTGGCATTCCGATTTAACTAACCGCCAAATTTCATATCAACTAGCACCCCAAACCAGAAAACCTTTCACCGATCTCGTTTCCATATACGAGATGGCCTGGTATAGTAATGCCAAAGTAGATCACGTGTTTTACCAACGGGTAAAACCAAAATTTGACCAGTACAAAAAAGAACTGATCCATGAATAGCAAAACCAAATTGGGAGTTTTTGTGGCAGCGGGTATTGGACTACTTGTGCTCATTATCGTTATTGTATCCACTATGGGTGTGGATTGGAGCGAGACCTATATTAAAGATAAAGACCATGCCAAAGGCACATACTATGTAGCGAAGCTCTTACAACACTACCAACCCCAAAGCGATTTTATTGTATTGGATTCGCCTATCCATGAGAGTTTATCAAATCGAGAAACGCCATCGAATTACCTATTTATTGGTACAGAAATATACCTACCCGATGACGATTTAGATGCCTTGAATAGGTATGTTCATAGCGGAAATAATGCGTTTCTTTTTTGCGATCAAATACCCTACGAATTAATGGAGGTATTGGCAGGTACAGACACCAACTTATATACTTACCTCCCTTTAAGCTACGCCTACTCGAATGGAATTTCCAACCGTTTAAGTGATTCAAATTTAAATATTACGGCTGATTCTGCTTTTGAATATGACCAATACGGATTTTCGAATAGGTCTTGGAATTACATTGCTTTTAAAGACTTAGATTCTATTCATGCAGAAACTTTAGGAACTCTTAAAATCACGCTAAATAAAAGTGACTTTACTATTTACAACTCCTCCGATTCTACGGGTATAGAAACAAAAAATGACACTCTTTTTGAGGGTGCCAATTACGTGAGAATCCCGTATGGGAAAGGCTATTATTATTTTCATACCAACCCCATTTTATTTTGCAACGCCCATCTAACAGAAAGAGCAAACTTGGATTATATAAATGGCGTATTTGCCTATTTAAACACGGGCGATATTCTATGGGAAGAACACAATTGGGTATTCAGCCGTCCTTATTTAAAAACCTATGTACCACGAACAAATACTTACAGTCCTGATGAAAGTATATTAAAAATGATTTTAGAAAACCAAGAGTTAAAATGGGGCTGGTACTCCTTATTGATCATGGCAATTATGTTTGTTATATTTAATGGAAAACGAAAACAAGCGACCATTCCATTATTACCAGATGTTTCCAATACGACTCTTATTCAGATCAAGAAAGTGGGCCACCTTTATACAGAAAGCGAAGAGTATTTTGAAATCACTCAAGATATGTTTGAGAATTTTTTATGGTTTGTCCATTTCAAATTAAACATTGACACCCACCAATCTAGCGAAAGAATTATTCGAGATCTTATTAAACAAACCGACTACGATGCAGATGAAATGAAAAGCATCTTTACTCGATACAAAAAAATTGAAAACTGGAAATCAGTTACCCATGGAGTATTTCTACAACTTCACAGGGATATTGAGAAATTTTACTCAAGTCTAAAATAGCGAATTATGGAAGAGAATAACAACAACGAAATGGTTGAAAACACGATCCACACGAAGTCAAGTACCCCTACAAATACTCAAAAAGGAACAACGGATCCAACAGCAACCCTAGCGAACAAGTCTACCGAAAATTCCTCCGAGCCTGTCGCACCAAAAACACATACTAATATTCCAAAGTCCGACTTACAAAAACTACAATCGGATGCGGAGAAGGTACGGGATGAAGCATCCAAAATGCTGATTGGTCAATCGGAATTAATTGATTTGATGTTAATTTCATTATTCACAGGAGGTCATGTTTTATTAGAAGGAGTTCCAGGAATTGCAAAAACTTTAGCCGCCAAATTACTAGCTAAAACCATTGATTCCGATTTTTCAAGAATCCAGTTCACCCCCGATTTGATGCCGGCTGACGTTATTGGTTCTGCGGTATTCAATATGAAAACAAGTGAGTTTGATTTTAAAAAAGGTCCAATTTTCTCCAACATTGTGCTGATTGATGAAATAAATCGATCTCCTGCAAAAACGCAAGCCGCATTGATTGAGGTGATGGAAGAAAAACAAATTACGGTAGATGGAACCAGCTATATCATGGATAAACCATTCTTCATTATAGCGACACAGAACCCTATTGAGCAAGAAGGAACGTACCAATTACCAGAAGCCCAATTGGATCGGTTCGCTTTTAGAATTCGAATGGAGTTACCCGAATTGGAAGAAGAGAAACAAATATTAGAACGATATCAAAGTGATTTCACGCAATCGTTGACCGCCATTAACAAAGTAATAAACCCCTCCGGTATTTCTAAAATATTTAAACTCGTTCAACAAGTTTACATCAAAAAGGAAGTACGTGATTACATTGCCGAAATAGTGGTAAGTACTCGAAATAGCTATCAAATTTATATGGGTGCCTCGCCAAGGGCTTCTTTATGGTTATTGAAAAGTGCAAAAGCTTTTGCTGCGTTGCAAGGAAGAGATTTTGTAACCCCGGATGATGTGAAATTTTTAGCTCCTTATGTATTAAACCATCGAGTGGTTTTATCGCATGAAAAAGAATTGGAAGGCGCACCTGCCGAATTAGTCATAAAAGAATTAATTGAAACCATTGAAGTGCCTCGTTAATGAAGGGTTTGTATTTAAGTAATCGATTTTATTGGGTCTTTTCAAGCATTATTTCGCTATTTTTTATGGGGTATGGAATTCGTCTGTGCTTCGAAATAGCCCTTTTCATACTCACCCTATTAATGGTATTATTTATCATTGACTTGGTATTATTATTTCTACCTAGATTTCAAATAAAAGCCCAACGTGAGATTCCCGAATTACTAAATTTAGGAGAGGTAAATCCAATAAAGATCAGACTTACCTCCACCTACCCATTCAAATTAATGGTGCAAATTATTGATGAGATTCCATTTCAATTTCAAGATAGAAACTTTGAGTTAAGCACTATTTTGGGAGCGCATGAAACAGCCAGTTTTGATTATGAACTGGCCCCTTTTGAACGAGGAGAATACCATTTTGGCTTCCTCAATTTATTTATTCATAGTCCATTAGAATTGGTAAAGCGAAGAGTTCAAACGGGTGAACCACAAATTGGAAAAGTATTTCCATCTGTATCTCAAATGAAAAAATATGAGATTTTAGCACTTGCTAGAATTTCTACTTTGGATGGCGTCAAAAAAATTAGACGGATTGGTCATAACTACGAATTTGACCAAATCAAAAATTACGTTATTGGAGATGATACACGCTCCATCAACTGGAAGGCCACAGGCAAGCGAAACCAACTTATGGTGAACCAATACCAAGATGAACGATCGCAGGCCATCTATGTCTATATAGATAAAAGTAGAAGCATGGAAATGCGTTTTAATAACATGCGCTATTTAGACTATGCGGTAAATTCGGCTTTAGTGATGCTTAATATCGCCTTAAAAAAACATGATCGAGCCGGATTGGTTACTTTTTCAAACAAAGTCGGAGCTTCCATAAAAGCAGATCGTTCAAAAATTCAACTCAAACGGATTCTAGAACAGTTGTACCGAGAAAAACCATCGGATAAAGAAGCCAACTATGACCTCATGATGCGTATTACTCGCAAAATGTTAAATGGCCGCTCTTTAATTTTACTCTATACCAATTTTGAAAGTATTCATTCTCTAGAACGTCAACTGCCTTATTTAAAGAGATTGAATAAAATGCATATGATCGTAGTGATCTTTTTTGAAGATCAGGAAATTGAAGATTTCTCACATAGTGAGATCACCGATGAAGTCAGTATTTACCAGCGAATTTTAGCTGGGAAATACGTTTCTAATAAACGGAAAATGCAAAACATATTAGCGAAGCATCGGATTCAAACTATTTTGACTACCCCTGATAACCTTTCTATAGATTCGTTAAATAAGTATTTAGAGTTAAAAGCGAGAGGTCTGATATAGATCTAAAAAAAGCCCTCCAAAGGAGGGCTTTTCTATTCAATTAAGAATTGATTATAATTTAACTCGTTCTACGTAAGCACGATTTTTTGTATCAATACGTACGGTATCACCTTCATTGATAAACAATGGCACTCTAATTTCAGCACCCGTTGAGGTGGTTGCTGGTTTGGTTGAGTTTGTGGCCGTGTTCCCTTTAATGCCCGGTTCAGTATAGGAAATTTCCAAGTTTACAAAAGAAGGTAATTCAGCAGTTAATGGACGTTCTTCATCTGCATGAAACACGATTACACAGATATCACCTTCTTTCATTAAATCTGCATTTTCAATTAATTGCTTCATTAAATAAATTTGCTCAAAATCTTCGGTATTCATGAAGTTAAACCCCTCATCATCCCCGTATAAATATTGGTAATTTCTAGTTTCCACACGAACAACATCAATTTTCGCACTGGAAGGGAAGGTATTATCTACTACTTTACCCACCGTTAAACTCTTTAATTTAGTACGAATGAAAGCGGGTCCCTTACCTGGCTTTACGTGTAAGAATTCAATAATTTTGTATATATCGTTGTTATAAACGATACATAATCCATTCTTTATTTCAGATGTATTTTGTAATGCCATATCTCTTAGTTTATTGGGCTTTTAATTATTCCTGCTTTAGAATTACTAATGAATTCTAGAATTTGAGTTTTTATTTTTGAATCTTTCACGGTGAACATCACATCGTCAATCCCTTTGGCGATGGTGGTATTGTGAATATAAATCTTCTTGTAAATTTCTTCCGCATTCCGAATATCTTCCTCGGACACACCTCTTCGTTTCATACCAATTGAATTTACCCCTATATAGGATAAAGGCATTCTAGCTGCCTTCACAAATGGGGGGACGTTTTGACGAATACCCGACATCCCACCTACAAAGGTGTAGGCTCCAATATGCACAAATTGACCAATTCCACATTGACCTTCAATAGTGGCATAATCATCAATAGTGACATGCCCAGAAACACCTGCCGAATTCGCTAAAATAACATGATTACCAATGGTACAATCATGACCAATATGGGTATAAGCCATTAATAAGGTATGATGACCAATTTCGGTTTTCCAACGATCGGTTGTTCCCCGATTAATGGTCACACACTCACGAATTACGCAATGATTTCCAATAATAGCTTTTGTCTTTTCCCCTTTATACTTCAAATCTTGAGGTTCTGCACCAATTACAGCCCCCGGAAAAACATGGCAATGAGTTCCTATTTCCGAACCATTCATAATGGTTACATTGGATTCAATTTTTGTATTGGCTCCAATTTTCACTTCCGCTTCAATGGAAGTAAACGGACCTACTGATACATTTTCCCCCAATTCCGCATTTGGATGTACGTAAGCTAAATTACTGATCATCTTTAGTTTTTATTTTTAGATACTTGGGCTAGTAAATGTCCTTCGGCTACTACTTGATTTCTAACGTATGCAGTCGCTTTCATATTTGCTAAACCACGTCTAATAGGGGCATTTAATTCTAACCTCAAAACCAATGAATCTCCAGGCACCACTTTTTTCTTGAATTTAACACCATCAATTTTCAAGAAATAAGTGGAATAATTTTCGGGATCATCCACTGTAGAAAGAACCAAGAATCCACCTGCTTGTGCTAATGCTTCCACAATCAAAACACCTGGAAAAACAGCTTCATCTGGGAAATGGCCGTTAAAAACTGCTTCGTTTCTCGTAATGTTTTTCAGGCCAACTACATGTGTCTCCGATAGCTCTAAGATTTTATCTACCAACAACATAGGGTAACGATGTGGTAATTTATTTTCGATATCTTTAATTTCAAAAAGCGCTTCTTTATTCAAATCAAAATTGATTTGTTTTTTCTGCTTCGCCATTTGTTTCTTTAACTCTCTTGCAAAATCTTTATTTCCAGTATGCCCCGGACGAGCCGTTAAAATATGGGCACGAATATGACTTCCTACTAATGCAAAATCACCAATTAAATCTAGTAATTTATGACGAGCTGGTTCGTTCTGATATCTTAACTCTAAATTATTTAGAATCCCCATATTGGTGGATTCTAACATAGAAGCAGGCTTGTTAAAAGCTTTCGACAATTTCTGTTTATCTACTTCAGAGATTTCTCTATCTACCATTACAATGGCATTATCAGCATCTCCACCTTTAATTAAACCCGCATCCACTAAGGCCACTAATTCACGTAAGAAAACAAAAGTTCTACATGGCGCAATTTCCTTCTCGAACTCACTAATGTGATTCATGCTGGCATGTTGCGTTCCTAATAAAGGAGAATGATAATCTACCATTACAGTCACACGGTAAAGATCATCTGGCACGGCCAAATATTCTGCTCCACTAGCTTCACTCTCGAATTTCATTACCTCATTAAGGTAAAAATACTCTCTTTCCGCCTCTTGTTCATCCAAGCCAGAATTTAATATTCCTTCGACCCAAAACTTTGAACTTCCATCCAAAATTGGCAATTCAGACCCATGAATTTCGATAATCGCATTATCTACATCCATTCCATACAAAGCCGCAAGAATATGCTCGGTGGTATGCACTTCGCTTCCATTTTGCTCTAAGGTAGTACTACGGGTAGTCGTAGTAACATTCGATATATCTGCTTTAATAGTTGGTTGTCCTTCTACATCCATTCGTTGAAAAACAAACCATGTATTTTCAGGTGCTGGTTTAACGGTAACTTTAGCCATTTGTCCAGTATGAAGACCAACTCCCTCAATGGTAAATGGTACTTTTAGCGTTTTTTGATTCACTCTCATTATAAATCTCTCTTACGATTTAAGACTTTTAATCTCTTTTTTTAACTTATTGATTTCCGCAACCAATTCGGGTAACTTTCTAAAATAAATATACGATTTCTTATAGTCCATTACCTTGTATGATGGTGCTCCTTGATGTATTTGATTCTTTTCCTTAACATCTCCTAGCACCCCACTTTGAGCAGCTAATTTAAATCCATCTGCAATTTTTTGATGCCCTGCAAATCCGCATTGCCCACCAATCATGCAATTTTTTCCAATTATAGTAGATCCTGATATCCCTGTTAGGGCAGCAGCAACGGTATTTTGCCCAATTTCCACATTATGTCCTACTTGAATAAGATTATCCAACTTCACCCCTTTACGGATGATAGTTGAACCAATCGTTCCACGGTCAATGGTTGTATTTGAACCTACTTCCACATAATCCTCAATGATCACGTTTCCAATATGATACAGTTTTTGATAATTATTATCTGAATTGGGTTGAAACCCGAATCCCTCACTTCCAATGACTGCTCCCGGTTGAAAAATACAATGATTTCCAATTACGGTATCATCTTCAATAGAAACATTGAAGTGCAAATGCGTATCGGATCCAATTTTCACATTCGATCCAACTGATACACCTGCTTTTAATCTACAATTATCACCAATCACAGAATTTTCACCAATGTATACATTCGCTCCAATTAAAACATTTTCTCCAATTTGAGCCGACTCTTCAATGACTGCCGTTTTATGGATTCCTGTTTTACTATTTTTAAATTGATGATAAACCTCTAAAATTTTCCCTACCGAAAGTCTAGGATCCGCCACTCTAATTAAACTTAAAGTAGATGGCAGTTCTTTTTCTGGCGTAAAATCATGCGCTACAATTGCCGCACTTGCTTGGGTAGAATACAGAAAATCAGCGTATTTCATATCCGAAAGAAAACAAACCGAACCCGTTATGCCTTTTTCAATTTGCGCCAAATCGTTTAACATTATATCCGGGTCACCCTCGAGGTTTCCTTCCAATAATCCGGCTAACTGCCCTGCGCTAAACTCCATTCTCTTGTTATTTTTAGAGTGATAATTAGCGCCAAAAATAAGGTTTTATAAGGGTTTAGAAATGCCGTTCATCCAATTTTATTAACACCCAATCGGAGAGTTAATAGGAAGCCATTTCCTACAGCGACTTTACTTTGACGGATAACAAATAAAATGCTTTACGACCGGTTCGGAAAGAACCGAGAAATTTAACAAATCCGCATCCTCCCCAATATGATGAACGCTACCATCTTTATGCAAAATATCAATATGCTCAGAAGCAGGTTTAAAGGCCGTGTTTTCTACCTTACCATAAATAACAAATTGTTTCGCTTCCGTTACGCTTAAGTTCAATAACGATGCGGCATCTAATACTGTTTTCTCAATTTCATTCTCACTGACTTCCTGCGTGCCAAACCTAACTTTCAATAGCTCTCTACGAATGAGTTTTTTAGACAATAAACTCAACACTTTATCATCGCTCGACTGCCATACCTTTATGGCACTGATTAAATCAAAATCATCTAGTTGAGAAAACAATTCCAAAACTTTCGGATCATTCTCAAAATCAGATTTCTTAATCCTTTGCCCCATAAAGAATTTCAAAGCCGGACTCCCAAATAAATTCGATCCAGATCGTTCCAGTTCGGCCGCTCTTTTCATTACTCGAACTAATAGACTCTCCGCACTTAAAACGGTTTTATGTAAATACACCTGCCAGTACATTAATCGTCTGGCGATAATAAATTTTTCAATCGAATAAATCCCCTTGGCCTCCACCACTAACTTACCATCTGCAACATCCAACATTTGAATAATCCTATCCGACCCAATAACGCCTTCGGATACTCCGGTAAAGAAACTATCACGCATTAAGTAATCTAACCGATCCATATCCAATTGACTGGATACCAACTGATGTAAATAATATTTTGGATACGTATTGGTAAATATTGAAATGGCCAAATCTAAGGCTCCATTAAATTCTTCTGACAGTTTTTTCATAAACTGAATAGAGATATCTTCATGACTGACACCTTCAATAATACTATGTTCTAAAGTATGTGAAAATGGACCATGCCCGATATCATGAAGTAAAATGGCTAGGTAAACTCCTTCCGCTTCTTCATCGGTAACCTTGTGCCCTTTTTGACGAATAACTTGAATCGCTTGATTCATTAAATGATAGGCACCCAATGTATGTTGAAATCGGGTATGATTCGCCCCCGTATAAACTACATTTGTTAACCCTAATTGATTAATACGTCTAAGGCGTTGAAACCAAGGATGCTCAATGACATCGAAAATAATTCCTCGATGAATAGAAATAAAACCATATAAAGGGTCGTTAAAGATCTTGCTTTTAATATTCGTTAAATCCGACATATAAATGGCTTTTTTTAAATTGCAATACTGTTCCTTTGTTAGGAATCAAATAATAATACAAAAATACAAACTATGAGCGTTAAAATTTTGTGGGCAGATGATGAAATCGATTTATTAAAACCACACATTTTCTTTTTGAAAGAAAAAGGTTTTGAAGTACTTGAAGCAAAAAGTGGAGATGATGCCCTCGAAATTTTAGAAGAAGAGGAAGGTCATGTAGATATTGTATTTCTTGATGAAAACATGCCGGGTCTCACTGGATTGGAAACATTACAACGAATCAAATCAAAAAACGCTACACTTCCCATTATCATGATCACCAAAAGTGAAGAAGAGGAGATTATGGAAAGTGCAATTGGTGGGCAAATTTCTGATTATTTGATCAAACCTGTAAATCCAAGTCAAATTTTACTTTCCATAAAAAAGAACCTAGATACTCAGAAGTTAGTTAGCGAAAAAACCACCTCCAACTACCAGCAAGAATTCCGAAATATAGGAATGCGTTTAGGAGATCGTTTAAACAACGATGAATGGATTGAGCTGTATAAAGATATGGTATACTGGGAAATGGAACTTGAGAAATCGGGTGACGAAAGTATGAAAGAAGTGTTCGCCATGCAAAAAGCGGAAGCAAACGCTCAATTTTCAAAACATGTAGAAAAGAATTACGTAGACTGGATTGGTGATGAAGAACATGCCCCTTTAATGAGTCACCGTTTATTGGCCGAAAGAGTATTTCCTCAGATAAATTCTACTCGTCCGGTATTCTTGGTTGTTATTGACAATTTAAGATACGATCACTGGAAAATAATCAGACCGTTACTAGAGCAGTTTTACAGAGTGGAAACCGAAGAGGCCTATTATGGAATTCTTCCTACCGCCACCCAATATGCCAGAAACGCCATGTTTGCTGGCATGATGCCCTCTGATATTGAACGTAGTTATCCAAAATTATGGTTAAACGAAAACGATGAAGGTGGAAAAAACATGCATGAAAAAGATTTCTTAGAAGGCAACTTAAAACGAGAAGGGAAACACATTAAATCAAGCTATAATAAGATCACCAATTTAGCTGCTGGCAAAAAATTATTACAGAATCTATCTTCCTTAATGAACAACGATTTAAATGTAATCGTGTATAATTTTGTAGACATGCTTTCACATGCCCGTACTGAAATGGAAGTGATTAGAGAGCTGGCAGATGACGAAGCAGCTTACCGCTCTATTGCCAAAAGTTGGTTTGAACATTCGGCCTTATTTGAGATGATGAAAGTTATGGCCGATAAAGGTTGTAAAGTGGTCGTTACTACCGATCATGGAAGCATTAAAGTGGGCGAACCGACTAAAATACAAGGAGATAAAAACACGAACACCAACCTTCGTTACAAGGTAGGTAAATCATTACAATACAATGGTAAAGATGTGCTATCCGTTGCTAACCCTCATCATGCAGGATTACCTAAACTGAATGTATCCTCTACATTTGTTTTTGCCAAAGAAGATAAATTCTTTGCTTACCCAAATAACTATAATTACTATGTAGGTTATTATAGAGACACGTTTCAACACGGAGGAATTTCATTGGAAGAATGTTTAATTCCATACATTGAGTTAACACCAAAGAAATAGAAAAAACACACTCAAAAAAAAGGCTTTCAAAATAAATTGAAAGCCTTTTTTTTAATTCTTTTCTAACTTTTTATTCACATCAAACTTCTTTCGTCTTAACTCAAAGTTTTGTCCCAGATAAACTCTTCTTACCTGTTCATCGGCAGCTAAGTCTTCTGCGGTTCCAGCTTTCAAAATACTCCCTTCAAAAAGCAGATAAGCTCTATCTGTTATCGACAAAGTTTCCTGTACATTATGATCAGTGATCAGGATCCCAATATTCCTATCTTTTAACCTGTACACAATCGCCTGAATATCCTCCACTGCAATGGGATCCACCCCTGCAAATGGCTCATCCAGCAAAATAAACTTCGGATCCACCGCCAATGCTCTGGCAATCTCACACCTTCTCCGTTCTCCACCTGATAATAAGTCACCTCTATTTTTTCGAACATGGCCCAAACTAAACTCATCAATTAACTCTTCCAGCTTCGCTTTCTGTTCTTTTTTTGTCCGTTTGGTCATTTCCAAAATGGACATGATATTATCCTCGATACTCAGTTTTCTAAATACAGAAGGTTCTTGAGGCAAATACCCAATACCCAACTGCGCTCGTTGATACATGGGCATGTTGGTAATATCTTTCGAATCCAAATACACCTTACCTCCATTGGGTTTTATCAAACCCACCATCATATAGAAGGATGTGGTTTTACCGGCTCCATTGGGCCCCAGAAGCCCCACAATCTCACCCTGAGCGACCTCTACAGAAACACCTTTAACAACCGTTCTGCTCTTGTACTTTTTGACAATATTATCTGCAAATAATTTCATGCTAAAATTTCAATTTGAAAGATATACGAGGACCTAAACCCTCCACTCCCATAAAGGAGCCAACCCCAGCTGGCGAATTTAAATAAGTAAACCGCTTGATTAAATCAATTCTAAATATATTAACAATATTTTCAATACCCACTCCAGCTTCCACATAGGGTGTAATCCCTAATTCGGTTAATGCCAATGGTGGATTTTTAATCAGCTCCGGATCATTTTGATTTCTGTTTTTATCGGTAATATTACCCACCAACATTCGCCCGGTCAGAACCGTCCGTATCTTCGTATGTTTTATTCCAGGTATAAAACTAAAAAGCAATCCGTTAAAATGATGCTCCACAAATACCCCAACACTTTGATCACTTGCGAACTCCATAAAACGCATCATATTATAAACACTTTTATCGTAAGTTATGGTTCCGTTTCCTTTATGAATAATTAATAAGGGATAGGCCACTTTACCAAACACTTTATCCCCTTCTATTTCAATATCGGTAAAACCAAAAATACCAGGCATAAAGCGCTTTTCCATTCGGAAATTAATTCGGTGGTAATCGTAATCACTTCCAAAAGCGGTACTTGAGAAAGTGTAATTTAAAGTAAATATTGGAGCCGTTGTTTTTATCGGCTTGCGCATAAACTCACCTTGCAAAAACCGTTCATTAATAGAAAATCGGGTTCCAATAGTGATGGAGTTATCAATAATTACATCCTCCACCTCACCAGTTACCACATGTTCCATGGTGTTAAACCGGTTCGCACGTAACTCTCTTAAACTAGCTCCAAAGGTATTGGAAAGGCCGTTAAACCACTCGTGTTGGTAGTTCACATTAAACATTTTTTCGTAGAACATATTTGGGTTCGGGGGACCAAAAGATAGCAAGTAGTGATCTTGAGGGATGTTTTTTATGGCAAAACCAGGTTGATATATATTATCTATATAACTAACGGACAACCTACGAAAGGGGTTTTTATCGAAGAAATACTCGACCTCCCCTCGATACTTAAACTTCTCATCTGCGAAACCATATGCAGCCCAAGCGGAAAAACGCCATTGTTTACTAAACTTTAAATTGGTACGAAATCCAGAACGAATACGTACACCCTCCACGGTATTATAACTCAACAAGGAAGTCATGGGCCCAATATCCACCTTTTTCACACCCAAATAAGCGGATCCCAACAAACGAATAACCGTATTTAAAACCTGGAATTGACGAATATTTATGATGGTATCTGCCAACTCATACACCCCTAATTCGGTTTCCGTTAATTTCTCATGACGGTGTTCTGCCCAGTATTCTTCGGGCAGTTCTTCTTCCGCCACATCATACACCAAAGTATTCACTTTAGAATAAAATGCATCGGGCCTTCCGTAATTTACTTTATACTTGGAATAACTGGTCGTTTTAGTACTATAAATACCTGTAGATTTCCCTACCAATTGGAAATCAACAATCATGATTTCCTTTTTAATATGCCATCCCAGTTGTTTTGTATATATAAAATCTTGGGTAATACGCATATCGTCCACGAAATTGATATTCATACGATCATCAATATTGAGTTCGATTCCCTTAACCGCGTAATTGTTTAACGAATCTCCTACCCACATAAAACCGGTAAAGGCAATCATGGTATGATTACGCGGCATAAAGGACAATTTCTTGTATTGAGCCCCATCCATAGTCAAAGAATCGGTAATGTAGTATCGATAAATAGTTGGGCCCATAGCGGAAATAGGTGAAGTAAAGGATTTATCAAAAAGTAAAACTTTACTCTCATAAATATCTACCTCCCCTCCAATTTTACTCATAAACTGATCTACTCCGGAGCTAATATTCCCATTATTAAACCCACTTAACTTGGTTGCTGTAACAACTTCTTTGTGATCTTTCCCATAATTTCTCTGATACACTCCCGATATTTTTTCTTGAATCATTAAAGGTAAAAGAGGTTTACCATTCAAATCTGAAGTATCTACATAATTACGTAAAACTTGAAAACCTTCCATCCCAGGGGTTTCAAAGAACTTATCTGTAAAATTGTTCAAGTCATATTCCCGTTTCACATATTTCTCGTATTCAAAATACTCAAAAACACCCCCCTTATTCTCATCCCGATGAGCCAATACATTTCGGATTAAAATTACCGCTGGATTTTCTTTATTTCGGTATTTATGCTTTTTCGATTTTAACTCAAAGGCTTCTAGTTCCTGAGAAGTAGATGCCAATTGAACATTCATAGTTACATTTGAACCAGTAGGTATTTTTACTATTTTTTTAGCATAGCCCATGCTTGAAAAAATCAACTTATTCGACCCCCATTCCGATTCCAAAATAAATTTCCCATCCATATCGGTGGTTGTACCAATATTTTTACCTTGAAAAACTACATTGGCAAATGGAATCGCTTCTCCCGTAAGAGAATCTGAAACTACCCCTTTAATTTTCACATACTGTGCACTCACCAATATAACGGTGAACATCAGTACCAAAAATGAAACGCTACTTTTTATTACTATAGGTATTTTCAACTCTAATGATGGATCTAATTAAACGTTTATTCAGGGTTAGGATATGTTGATTCCGTTTGTTTGAATTCAACAATTCAAGCCTTAAACTAGCATTGCGAATATACTTATTTCAAGAGTAAAAAATAATAGAATTTACTTAGAATTTAGGGCCATAACTCTTCCTGAAATTGAAATACTGATTTCGTAAAGGAATATTAACGGAATGGTTACTAAAACCTGAGAAAAAATGTCTGGCGGAGTAATAATTGCCGATAAAATCAATGCCGCAACCACAAAATGCTTTCGATAAGACCTTAAAATTTCGGGAGATAAAATCCCTACTTTACTCAGAAAATAAACAATAAGAGGCAATTCGAATACAATACCGGCCGCTAAAACTACTCCAGTTACGGTAGAAACATAGGTAGATAAAGTAGGCAAAGTTTGTACTTCCGTACTAATCGAATACGTAAAGAAGAAATTGACAGAAAGCGGAGCGATCAAATAGTAGCCAAACAGAACTCCCGACATAAAAAGCAAAGATGCCCAGAATACAATTCCACTTGCATATTTCCTTTCATTTTTCTCCAATCCAGGCTTAATAAATCTCCAGAATTCGAATAATATATACGGAAAAGAAACCACCAAACCTGCAATCATTGAAACCATAATATGCGAAGTAAACTGACCTGCCATATCAATATTTTGCAATGGCGGAAAGTCCGCTCCAATACATAAAATTGCAGGGTCAACAAACAAACTCGGTAGCTTTTGGTTTAAAAACTCAGAAAATTGACAAAGAATATTAAAGGTGAAAAAGTCCGCTCTTTTAGGCCCGAAAATAACATCATCAAAAAGAAAACTTTTGTTGACAAACGCGAGGATAGAAAACACAAAAACAGCAATTGCACTACGCATTAAATGAAACCTCAGCACCTCTAGATGCTGAATAAATGTCATTTCCCCTTGTATTTCTTGACTCATGCTATTTTTAAAAGAGCGCAAATATACACTGATTAATTAGGACTGCGCACCTTAAGTTTAAGGTGATTCGGATATAATTAAATACGGTAAAAATGTTAAAATTAAACTTTTAACATTTTCAAAAGATTGATTTTACATTTTGGCATTTTAATATCTATTATATTTGCACCACCAAAAACAAATAACATTCATGAAAAAATTTGCTACAATGATTGGTCTCGCCATAGGAATAACACTTCTAGGTTTGAATTTCATGTCTATCAACATTTCTTCAAACAACATTTCGAAGGGACAAGTTCTAGGATGGAACAGCTCCGTAATAAAGGAACAGGTGAATCAAAAGTCTCCAGAAATTTCTAGTTTAAACTTACCGACTATATTCATTGCTATAATTCAACTTGCAAAATAGTAATTCCCCGAATTATTCCTATTTACCTTTCCATTTTTAAATTAATTTCGCCATCTAATTTTTGGATATGTCGAGTAAATTTAAACCTGTAATTATTTGGTTATTTATTGGAGCAATAATGGTTTTTATCATGACGGCTATTGGTGGAATCACTAGGCTAACGGAGTCTGGTTTATCTATAGTCGATTGGAACTTAATAATGGGCTCAATACCTCCTTTAACCCAGGACGAATGGGAAAAATCCTTTGAACAATATCAAAAATTCCCGGAATATCAAACCACACATCAACACTTTACATTACACGATTTTAAAGGCATCTTTTTCTGGGAGTTTACCCATCGTTTATTTGGAAGATTGATTGGTATTGTTTTTTTAATTCCCTTTTTCATTTTCTTAAAAAAAGGGTTAATCCAAGGCAAGTTATTAATACAACTATTGGTTCTATTAACATTTGGAGCTTTCCAAGGTTTTTTGGGATGGTACATGGTTTCAAGTGGTTTAATACACGAACCACGAGTAAGCCATTTCAGACTTGCAGCCCATTTAAGCACTGCGTTTTTCACTATTAGTTATTCCGTATGGATCGCCTTGGATTTAATGGCCATTGACAGCCCAAACGTGGGGGTATTGATATCCGAAAAGCTCAAAAGGCTTTCGTGGATGGGCTTATTACTGTTATCCACACAAATTATTTTTGGCGCTTTTGTCGCTGGAAAGGATGCTGGAATGATCCACAACTTCTGGCCCAATATGAATCCAGGAGAATTTATTTCACCCCAGGTACTTTCAGGAAAAAACGTATTTGACTCTCTAATAAACACCCCTTCTGGAATCCAATTCATGCATCGATATTTAGCCTATTTCGTTGCTGCGCTCATTATTTTTTTATGGGTTAAATCTAAAAAAGAGATGGATACTTCTACTTCAAAAAGGCTTCAAATATCTGCTATCATTGTAGGCCTCCAATTTACTTTAGGTATTTTCACTTTAGTATTACAAGTCCCGTTAATACTTGCTCTTATTCATCAATTAGGAGCACTTTTACTTTTACTTTCGATGGTTTATTTTTTACATCGGATGAATTCTACTTCCACGTAAAAGTTTCAATCAAATGCTTTAATTCCTCTTCAACGTATTGTTCGGAAGGACCTAATGAATCTGCTTTGGGAGTTACTTCAAAGTACAAGGCTCCTCTCACAAAATGATTCACACTATCCGTGAGATAAAACTGCATATTGGATGCTGTACTTCCTTTAAAATCATAGATCACACCATATACTTTCGCTTCCTTATCCACAACGATGTTCTCCTCAAAATCATCTGCTTTAGACAGGTGTTTTAAGGCCAATTTTCGAGTCTCCTTAATATAATTGGATATATTACCTTTTTTAATATCCAGGTAGCTGAAAAGCACCGTTGCTTTTAACTGTGGATATTCCAGGTTAAACCAGCAAGTTGTATTGTTTTTTCCTTGTACATAAACGTAATGAGAGGCTTTTCCATATTCAAATTCAAAGGGACAATCTTCCGAAAAACGAAGGTATTCGTGAACCGGGAAATCTATTCTAGAATAACCTTTAGGTTTTGGAATATAATTCTCTTCCTCACAGGAAGAGCACCCTATCATTAAAAGGATTAGGATAAGAAATTTATTTTTCATTGTTTTCTCCATTCATCTCAACTTTAACACTTTTTATTCTTCGCCTATCTGCAGATTCAATGGTAAACAGGTAATTTTCAAACGTTATGGTTTCTCCTTTTAATGGAATACGTCCTTCAATTTCTAATACAAACCCCGCCACGCTATCTGCTTCGCCTTTTTTATTCTCAAATTCTTCGCCTTCCACACCTAAAGCTCTGTACATATTAATCAGCGATGTTTGGCCTTCAAAGACAAAACAATTATCCGATATTTTAGAAAACAATAGATCATCATCATCAAATTCATCGGTAATGTCGCCAACAATTTCCTCAATAACATCTTCCAAAGTTACCAATCCAGAAACGCCACCATACTCATCTACTACAATAGCTAAATGAATCTTTTTACTCTGGAACTCCTTTAACAAATTATCCAATTTCTTGTTCTCCGGCACAAAAAACGGAGGTCTTATTAAGGTTTTCCAATCCAAATCTTCAGCGTCCAAATGAGGCAACAAATCTTTGGCATACAACACCCCTTTTACCACGTCTATACTATCTTCGTAAATAGGGATTCTTGAAAATTTTGTTTCTTTAATAGTTGCAATTACATCCTGGAATTTTGTACCAATCTCAATTAAAACGGCTTGGACACGGGGAGTCATAATCTGTTTGACATCTGTATTCCCAAACCTCACCACACCTTCCAAAATCTTCTTATCTTCGGATTCCGTTTTCTCATCACTTGTTAAATCAACTGCGTGCTGCAGGTCATCTACCGTTACATTGGGCGAACTACTTTTGGAATCCATCTGAAACATTTTTGTCGATTTCACCAACAAAGGGGTCAGTCTCGTTTTGACTAAGAAACCATTAACCAAATCCATAAATGGGGCGGTAATTTTCAGCAATTTCAACGGCTGTTTCGCGGCATAGACCTTTGGAACGACCTCCCCCAGAACCAATAGAACAAATGTAATGAGGACAACATTCACAAAAAACACTTGCGTTGATCCAGAAATCATCCAACCCATCCATTCCATTTCCTTCGGATCAAATAAGCTGTCCGAAATCAAGGAGGCGAGCAAAATTACGGCTACATTTATGAAATTATTAAAAATCAATATAGTCGCTAATAATTCGCGGGACTCTTCTAATAAAGATAGAATAGTTTGCGACAATTTGCTTTGAGATTCTTTTAACTCTGCTACCATACGGGGTGATAACGAAAAGAACGCCACCTCTGAACCAGACACCATAGCCGAAAGGATCAAAAGTAAAACCAGAGCCATTCCCATTGGAACGATACTCCAGGTAAGTCCAACAGAATCAATCATCACTAAAGGAATGGAGATAAGACTATCCAATGTTTTCAATTAAAATGGTAGGTCATCTTCATCATCCGATGACAAATTAACACCTCCAGTTGGAGGAGCCGGCTTTTGGGTTACTGGAGTGACTTGAGGTGGCACCGATCCTTGGTTTGCCACCGTATCAGTTCTACTTCCTAGCATAGTCATGTTATCCGCAACTATCTCCGTAGCATAACGAGTTTGCTTGTGTTCATCTTCCCAGGACCGGGTTCTCAATTTCCCTTCTATATACACCTGAGACCCCTTTTTTAAATATTTTTCAGCCACATTTGCTAAGCCACGCCACATGACAACTCTATGCCATTCGGTATTAGAAATTTTAGCTCCCGTATTTTTATCCGTATAGGACTCAGTAGTAGCTACCGAAATACGCGCCAAACTTACACCACCTTCAAGCGCTTTTATTTCAGGGTCGTTTCCCAAATGCCCTATTATTATCACCTTATTCACCGATCCAGCCATAGAAATATATTTTACACAAAAATATCAATAATATGTTCTATTTGAAAAGACTCTTAAATTCCATTGACAAAAATAATTGCTCAATCGATTTTGTTACGGGGAATTTCTTTAAATCCTTTACCCCAACCCATTCATAATCATTACCTACATAATCAAATGTATCACCGGTTGCGACCCAAAACCGAAGAAATAACCGTTGATGAGAAAGAACCCGTTTAGCGGAATACAATTCATAGGATACATCCACCACCAAATCCGTAATTTCTGACCTGACACCTATGGTCTCAATAAGACGGGGTTCAAATAAGCCTTGCCAAACATCCCCAGCAGGTCTTTTTCTAAGATACACCCCATTATTAACGATCTTCAAAACATAATTAAAATAACGATTCCTTACTTTGACCTTCTTTTCCTTTAAGGGCAACACCCCTTGTTTATCATGTTGCTTTGCCCAGCAAGAATTTACAAATATGCAATTCAAACAATCCGGTGATTTAGGAGTACAAACTCCAGAACCCATATCCATAAGTGCCTGATTAAAATCTCCTGGTCTAAATTGGGAAATCGCCTCATTTGCTAATCCCTGGATAATTTTCATACCCTTGGTGGAATTCACCGCTTCTTCCACACCAAAATACCTAGCCAAGACTCGTTGAACATTCCCATCTACAGCAGCTACAACCTCCCCGAAACAGACGGAGGCTACTTCCGCTGCGATGTAAGGCCCAACCCCTTTCAGCTTTATCATTTCTTGATAAGAAGCAGGCATTTTACCTCCCAACTCATTCATCACGTATTTGGCAGAAAAAAGCAGATTTCTCGCTCGCGAATAATACCCAAGACCTTGCCATTTTTTTAGGACTTCATCCTCATTTGCATCCGCTAAGGCACCAACATCCGGGAATTTTTTTATAAAGGCATTAAAATAGGGTAACCCTTGACTTATTCTTGTTTGTTGAAATACTACTTCTGCTATCCAGATAACATACGGATTATCAGAATTTCGCCACGGCAAATCTCTTTTATTCACATCGTACCAATTCAATAATTTGGAAGAAAAATTCATAAAAGCTAAAATATACTTAAAATCGGGTTAGTAATTAAAAAAAACGAGTATCTTTGCCGCCCTTAAAAAAGATAAATAAGTAATTTTTAAAGAGTTAGAAATGACTAAAGCAGATATAGTATCACAAGTTTCGGATAAAACAGGAATTGAAAAAGCACAAGTATTAGCTACAGTTGAAGCTTATATGGAAGCTGTAAAAGACGCATTGAGCGAAGGGGAAAATGTTTACTTTAGAGGTTTTGGAAGCTTTATCGTTAAAGAGCGTGCTGAAAAAACTGGTAGAAACATTTCTAAAAACACAACAATCATTATTCCAGCTCACAATATACCGGCATTTAAACCGGCTAAAACTTTTGTGAACAAAGTTAAGGATAACGTAACTGTTTAATTTAACAATTAAGCACCACCACCATTCCCTTCTAAAGGGAGCAAAAAGAACTAATAATCTTTGGATGTTTCAAGACAGCTAAAGAGGTAGAATTTATAAACAACTTCATAAAATTCAGTAAGTATGCCTTGCGGAAAAAAGAGAAAAAGACATAAGATGTCAACGCACAAGCGTAAGAAACGTCTAAGAAAGAACAGACATAAGAAGAAGAAATAATTTCTCTTCCGACATCTTAAATTCAATTTGATAATGCTACCTCCTAGCGGGGTAGCATTATTTTGTATTTCTACCTTTTGAAGGTTGTATTGAAGCATTTCATACAAAAAACAAAAAGGTGAACAACGAGCTTGTTATAAACGTGACTGCTGGCCAGGTCAAAGTTGCGTTATTAGAAGATAAGCGTCTTGTTGAATTACACCAAGAAAAAAACGATAGTGAGTATGCTGTGGGCGACCTATACATTGGTAGGTTAAAAAAACTAGTCCCAGGGCTCAATGCTGCATTTATCGATGTGGGGTACGAAAAGGATGGCTTTTTGCACTATTTTGACTTAGGTCCGTTAGCGGATAATGTTCAAAAGTATACCCGCATCGTAAGACATGGTGGAGCATCAAATTCAAGCTTAGCAGATTTTAAGCTGGAACCCGACATTAACAAGGGCGGAAACGTTAAGGATGTATTAAAACAAGGCCAGGAAATTTTGGTCCAAATTGCGAAGGAACCGATTTCCACCAAGGGCCCTAGGCTTTCTTTGGAATTAAGTATTGCAGGACGATATATCGTATTAGTACCTTTTACCGATAGAATTTCAATTTCTTCAAAATTGAAGGACCGTAAAGAAAAGGAACGACTTAGACGATTAATCAAAAGCATAAAGCCTAAGAACTTTGGAATCATTGTACGAACTGTTGCTCAAGGTAAAAAAGTTGCGGAGTTAGACCGTGATCTTAAAAACCTATTGGGTAAATGGGACCGTGCACATTCAGCATTACAAGGAGTAACCAAACTTCCCGTACGTGTACTGGGTGAATTAGATAAAACAACTTCAATTCTTAGGGATCTTCTAAATGAATCATTCAATAGCATTTATGTGGATGATCCGGAATATTTCAAAGAATTAGAATCATTCCTTCGGACTATAGCACCGGATAAAGTGGATATATTGAAACTTTATAAAGGCACGAAGGTTAATATAATGGACTATTACGGTGTGGAGAAAGCAATAAAACATTCTTTTGGTAAAAATGTTACCATGAAAAGTGGTGCCTATTTAATTATAGAGCACACCGAGGCGTTACACGTTGTGGATGTAAATAGTGGTAATACTGCCAAAAAAGAGGTCTCTCAAGAAGATAATGCATTACGTGTTAATCTAGAGGCTGCAGAGGAAGTAGCTAGACAATTACGTTTACGAGACTTGGGTGGAATTATTGTCATTGACTTTATCGATATGGTGAAAGCAGAAAACCGCAAGATGCTGTTTAATCGTATGACCGAAGCCATGGCCAACGACCGTTCAAAACACTATATACTACCTCCAAGTAAGTTTGGTTTGATTCAAATCACACGCCAACGTGTACGTCCAGAAATGGAGATTAAGACGACCGAAACCATTCCAAATAAGGATGGTGGAACTATGGAGGTCCGAGCGACCATCTTAATTATTGATGAGATAGTCAACCGTTTGGAACGCCTAATTGAAGTGGATAATGAAACTGTTGTTTGTATAAAAGCACATCCCTTTGTGGAAGCTTATTTTAAGACCAACAAAATGAAATTTCAAGTGCAATGGTTACTTAAATACAAGAAATGGATAAAGGTTTTACCTAGAACATCTTACCCATTAATGCAATACAAAATTGTAAACTCCAAAGGCGAAGAATTAAACGTTTCGTAGATTTGTTTCTTTGAAAACATGTCAAAAGAAGTTTACACCATAACACAAGCTCTTGATAAGTGCATGAAATATTGTTCTTATCAAGAGCGTTGTCAAAAAGAAGTTAGAGACAAGCTAACTACCTTTAACCTAACTTACGAACAAATAGAACATGTTATTTCCGAGTTAATCGTCCAAAACTTTCTGAATGAAGAACGATTTGCCGAAACTTTTGCCCGAGGAAAATTTAGAATTAAAGGATGGGGTAAGAAAAAGATCACACTCGCTTTAAAACAAAAAGAAATATCAGAGTATTGTATTCGCAAGGGTCTTATACAAATAGAGGAGAAGGACTATTTAGCTTATCTTTCAAAGCTGATAGAAAAAACCTATTTAAAAAACAAAGGGTTATCCGAATTTCAACGCACAGCAAAAACTGCCCAGTACATAATTGGTAGAGGATATGAACCTTCCATGGTATGGGATGAACTAAAAAACTATACAAATGATTAATGCAGATAACTTAAAAAGTTTGCAAGAACGCTTGATAGCGTTGAGGGGGTACCTTTGACGTTGAACAAAAGTTGATTCAAGTAAACGAAGAAGAAAAGAAAACCCAAGATCCTGAATTTTGGAACGACCCTAAAAAAGCCGAAAAAATCCTTAAAGAAATAAAACGCATAAAATTTTGGGTAAACGCTTATCAGGAGCTCGAAACACTTTTCAATGATATTGAAGTTCTTTTTGAATTTTCTCAGATGGGAGAAAATGTGGATTCGGACATCGATACAGGTCATAAGAGCCTTTTAAAGGCATTGGAGGAACTGGAGTTCAAAAACATGTTGTCGAGCGAGGAGGATGCTCTTAGTGCTGTTTTAGAGATCAACCCAGGAGCAGGAGGAACAGAGAGTCAAGATTGGGCATCTATGCTTATGCGGATGTATATTATGTGGGCAGAGAAGCATGGTTTGAAGGTCAAAGAAATCGATTACCAAAAAGGGGAGGAAGCAGGAATAAAATCCGTAGCCCTAGAAATCCAAGGTGATTTTGCCTATGGAAAACTTAAAGGTGAAAACGGAGTACATAGATTGGTACGCATCTCTCCTTTTGATTCCAATGCACGAAGACATACCAGTTTTTCATCCGTATATGTTTACCCACTGATTGATGAAACTATTGAAATTGAAGTAAAACCCGGTGATATCAGCTGGGATACCTTTCGTTCTGGTGGTGCAGGGGGACAAAATGTGAATAAAGTAGAAACGGGAGTTCGACTAGAGCATAAACCCTCTGGAATCCTTATTCGTAATACCGAAAGCAGGTCACAACTACAGAATAAAGAAAATGCCATTAAACTACTAAAGTCCAAGTTATACGAGTTGGAAATTAGAAAACGACAAGAAGAAAAGGATGTCATTGAGGGAAACAAAATGAAAATTGAATGGGGGTCACAAATTCGGAACTACGTGCTTCATCCGTATAAGTTAATTAAAGATTTACGAACCAATTTTGAAACTTCCAATACTCAAAGTGTCTTGGATGGAGGATTAGATCCATTCATCAAAGATTACTTGATGAAATATGGTAAAGGGGCCATCCAAGAAGAAAATTAACATTTAAAAAAAAGGGAGATCATTAACATCTCCTTTTTTTTATCTCATTAAATTAAGCTCTCCTGTTTTCTCCACCCTAATTCCAAATTCCTGATAGGCCGAAACATAACTTATTCGCCAAACATAAATACCCATTTGACCATATTCCCCATCAATTTTCCCATCCCAACCTACATTAGGTTGATTAGTTTTAAAAATTAATGCGCCCCATTTATCATAAATCCAAAAGCCATACTCCTTAAATTCTTGATCCGATACTGGATAAAAAACATCATTTCGATTATCTCCATTGGGAGTAAAGGAACTCGGAATATATACATTATCACAATCTTGAAATTCCAAATAAACTTGATCCACCACAGAACCACAATTATTTGTGACTTCTACTTCATATTCACCTGTTTCAGTCGCTTTATATTCAACTCCCTTGGAACCATCCTGCCATTCATAGGTTGCATTCGGAAAAGGAGTACTTCCTTCTAAAAGAGAAACGGTTTGTCCATCACAAATAAATTGATCTGGGCCTAACTCAACCACAGGTAGAACCCCTGGCGAAAAATAAACCGTATCACTGTTTCCAACACAACTTCCATCTAAGGCATCTATTCGAACCCAATACAAACCCGTTTCAAATATATTAATGGTTGGAGTGGTCGCTCCATTACTCCATAAATAACTATATCCAGCAATGGAAACCTCTGGATCAAGAATCACCAATTGACCTTGACATACAAAATCGTCATCACCTAATTCTGGTTGAGCACGTTCCAAGGCAAGGATATTCATTGTACTTGAAGCAAAACAATTACTTGTTTTATCCGAAACTAAAACCGTAAACGTCCCGAAATTTGTCGCATTAATGACACCTGTTGTTTGCCCTGTATTCCATAAAAAGTCAAAATTATTAGATGGTAATAAGGTGGTGGCATCCAAAAAGTGAACGACAGTGTCATCTTCACAATAGGTAACATCACTGCCCAAATTAACAATGGGTGTTGGGTTTTCGGTCACGGTTACAGAATCACTATTTTCACAACCATTGCCATCCGTAACAGTAACTCCAAATGTTCCAGCCGAACTTACACCCAAAATCTGTCCCGATGAACCATCTGTCCAGATATAGGAATCATACAACCCTGCATTCAATACTTTTGTAAAACTTACCCCTTGACAATAATAATCGTCAGGACCCAAGTTTGGACTCGGTAAAAGATTTCTCAACACAGATAAGTTATCACTATTCTGACACCCCCTAATATCGGTTACGGTAACAGAATACGCGCTGGCAACAGCTCCAATGGTAATGGTGTTGGTAATTGCACCCGTACTCCATAAATAAGCATCAAATAAACCCGGGTTTAGTAGCGTAGTGAAAGGTAAACCAAAACAGAACGAAGTATCATTCCCCAAATCAGGAATTGGAAGCGTAAAAGTCGTTAAGTTTAGGGTATCTGAATTTACACAACCAATATTATCAGTAATCGTAACGGAATAATCCACATTGATATCCGAAACAAGTCCGGAGTTGGCAACAATACTAATGGTTTGGTTGGTTGAACCAGTAGACCACAGATAGGAAACAATTGATCCTCCTGGATTTCCTGCATTTAAGTTATATCCAAGGTTTGCACATATAGAATCATTGGGTCCCAAATTGAGATAAGGAACCATTTGAATTTCCAAGTGCATCGTATCTGATGCTAAGCAACCATTAACATCGCGTACTTCCACCCAGTGATTACCCGTAGTATCGTAGGTGGAGGTTTGCGTAACATCTCCATTACTCCATAAATATGAATTGAAACCCATATTCGCATCTAACAATTTGGTGTTCCCTTCACACAAAGTATCATTTACTCCAATATTAACAGTTGGAGTAGGAAAAAAGGCAAGAACAAAAGAGTCGCTACCTACACATGTATTTGAATCCGTTACCGTAACCGAGTATGTAGTTACTTGTTTAACGCTTATTGAATCCAAAGTATCACCCGTACTCCAATTATAATTTAAAAAACCGAAACCTGCATTTAATGTCATAGAATCACCATCACAAATTGAACCCGTCACCCCTAAATTAATCACGGGTATTGTATCCACTGAAACTAGAATTGAATCCTCTCCAACACACGTATTTGTATCCGTAACTGTAACAAAATACCATCCCGCAGTATTCACCGTTAAAGAATCATCGGAAATAGTACTACCTGACCAATTATAAGACACAAAACCAAACGGTGCTCTCAAAACCCCCTGATTTCCATCACAAAAAACAGTATCTGAAGCCGACAAATCAGGAATTGGATTCACTCTATCGGTAACATTATAAGTTAGCACACATGCCGAAGGAGCACCAATTGCGGAAATGGTAATGGTAAAGGTTCCCCCGTTCACTAAAGTCAATAAGGGCCCATTCACCCCTGTACTCCAGGTATAAGCAGTTGCAGGAGTGGTTCCAGTTACCGTAGCATTCAAAACCAATGCCCCCGGATTAGGCGCACATAACTCATGAACCAACCCTTGAGTAGGCTCGCCAGTTATCCCAAAAAAGGAGGTGCAATCTTGAGACAATGCTAGGTTTCCTTGAATAAAGAAAATAGCAAAAAAGAATATATTTCTAACAGAAAAACCGGTGGTAAATTTCATCATTATTTAAGTATACACTAGCTACAAAGAAAATCTTTTTTCTTAATAATTATATGGACGTGGGTTCTTATTTTCGGTTGCCTAAAAATAAGCCAAATGGATTACAAAATTTACCACAACCCAAGATGCAGCAAAAGTAGACAGGCACTGCAAATACTAGAAGAAAAGAATGTCAATATTCAGGTCATAGAATATTTGAAAGAGGTCCCTTCAAAAGAAGAATTAATTGATTTAATCGACAAATTAGGGATTCAACCCCACGAGTTGATCAGAAAGGGTGAGCTTATATTCAAAGAAAATTACAAAGGAAAAACTTTAACCCAAGAGGAATGGGTGAATGCCATGGTGGATCATCCTAAACTAATTGAACGCCCCATTGTAGTACATGGAAATCATGCCATAATTGGTCGTCCACCAGAAAAGGTACTCGAATTAATCTAAAGCGATAGGTTCTTCTTCTTCTTCCTCTTGTTTTTTAAACAAAGTAACTGCGCCAACACTAATAGCTATTAAAGTAAAGAACGCTGAAGAAGCAACAATAATTGTGATTACAAATCCTACAAATTTCATAACAAATAGTTTTTTTTCTGTGACGCCAAAGGTAGACATTCCGTTTAAACACCAAAGAATAAAAGAATGGGAAAAACATGTGTATTTTCCGACTCAAACTTTAGCGGGTTTGTACCTTTGAAGTCTCGATAAAAATGATCGTTAAATTACTCAAAAACAAATAAAATGGATTTTCGAATAGAGAAAGATACCATGGGCGAGGTAAAAGTACCAGCCGACAAATATTGGGGAGCTCAAACCGAGCGTTCAAGAAATAATTTTAAAATTGGCCCCTCTGCAAGCATGCCCAATGAGGTAATTAAAGGATTCGCCTACCTAAAAAAAGCGGCGGCTCATGCAAATTGTGATTTGGGTGTTCTTTCCTCTGATAAAAGAGATTTAATTTCAACCGTTTGTGATGAAATTGTAGCGGGGAAATTAGATGATCAGTTTCCTTTGGTAATTTGGCAAACTGGCTCCGGGACACAAAGTAACATGAATGTGAATGAAGTTATTGCGAACAGAGCTCACGAAATTGCAGGAAAGGTTATGGGTGAAGGTGAGAAGACTATTCAACCAAACGATGACGTTAACAAATCCCAATCCTCTAACGATACTTTTCCAACAGGAATGCACATTGCGGCCTACAAAATGGTCATTGAAACCACGGTTCCAGGTATCACTAAACTTAGAGATGCCATAAAGGCTAAGTCTATAGAATTTAAGGACGTTGTGAAAATTGGAAGAACGCATTTAATGGATGCCACTCCCCTTACCTTAGGCCAAGAATTTTCTGGATATGTCTCTCAATTAGATCATGGTCTCAGGGCGTTGAATAATACTATGGCTCATTTATCTGAATTAGCCTTAGGAGGAACTGCAGTAGGAACTGGACTAAACACTCCAAAAGGATATGATGTGTTAGTGGCAAAGAAAATTGCAGAATTCACAGGACTTCCATTTATTACAGCTGAAAACAAATTTGAAGCTTTAGCTGCACATGATGCAATTGTAGAAAGCCATGGTGCCTTGAAACAAATAGCCGTTTCGATAAATAAAATTGCGAATGACATTAGAATGCTAGCATCGGGTCCCAGATCAGGGATTGGAGAATTAAACTTACCAGCTAATGAGCCTGGTTCATCTATTATGCCCGGTAAAGTCAACCCCACCCAAGCGGAGGCAATTACAATGGTATGTGCTCAAGTAATAGGTAACGATGTAGCCATTACCATGGGAGGAACCCAAGGACATTATGAACTTAATGTGTTCAAGCCCATGATGGCGTCTAATTTTTTAGAGAGTGCTAGACTTATTGGAGATGCTTGTGTATCCTTTACAGACCACGCAGTAGTTGGAATTACACCTAATTATGAAAACATTACCAAATTATTAAATAATTCGTTAATGTTAGTCACTGCGTTGAATACCAAAATAGGATATTACAAAGCAGCAGAAATAGCTAATACGGCACATCAAAATGGAACTACTTTGAAAGAAGAAGCCATTAACTTAGGATATGTTACGGCCGAACAATACGATGCATGGGTTAAACCGGAAGAAATGACGGGTAGTCTATAAAGCGATTACATCAAAAAAAACGGAGCTATCAGCTCCGTTTTTTTTTGATTAAATTTTATCCATACCATACATAGATCCGACTTCTGATCGCAACTGTTTGATATTTTGTTCAAATTCCTTAGCTACAATCATTAGTACTCCGTCCGACTCAACAATAATTAAATTATCTACCCCTTTTGTTGCCAAAA
>MAAC01017878.1_pt1 | contig 32626 bp, 28 predicted proteins | sample 1115981 | NCBI WGS metagenome assembly MAAC01 (sample SAMN04961126, study PRJNA320927) | seawater metagenome | isolation source: sample BD02T64 sea water enriched with oil for 64 days | place: USA:Gulf of Mexico | collected 2013-07-27 | reverse complement strand
TACCAAGGAAGAGCTTATTGATAAGATGAAAACAATGTTAGAGCAGATTCCTGGTGTAAATTATGAGTTTACCCAACCCATTGAAATGCGTTTTAATGAGTTAATTACAGGAGTTCGAGAAGATATTGCCATTAAATTATATGGGGATGATCTTGAAATATTGGCACAGAAAGCTGAAGAAATTGGTAAGATAGTAGCTACTGTAGAGGGCGTAGCTGATATGAAAGTAGAAGCCACTTCCGGGCAACCACAAATTACCATTCGGTATAATCGTAATAAGATTGCGCAATACGGCTTGCAAATAAATGATCTTAATAATTTAATTGAAACAGCCTTTGCGGGTGGAATTGCAGGAACCATTTTCGAAGGTGAAAAACGATTTGATTTGGTAGTTCGATTAAAAGAAGAATTACGTCAGGATTTAAGCAATGTTAAAAACTTGTTTGTGATGCTGCCAAATGGAACTCAAATTCCTTTAAAAGAAGTAGCAGATATTAGTTACAAACCAGGACCCATGCAAATAAGTCGTGATAATACCAACCGTAGAACCTATGTTGGTATTAATGTTAGAGGACGTGATATAAAGTCTTTAGTAGAGGAAATTCAACAAAAAATTGAAGCAAAAGTCGATTTGCCTTCTGGTTATTATGTGCGTTATGGTGGCGCTTTCGAGAATTTAGAACGTGCTACAGGAAAACTAAAAACAGTGGTTCCTATTGCCTTAGGATTAATTTTTATCATCATCTTTTTTGCTTTAAAATCCTTTAAACAAACCCTAATGATCTATATGGCAATTCCATTGGCAACCATAGGAGGTGTATTTTCATTGCTGTTACGGGATATGCCGTTTAGTATTTCTGCTGGTGTAGGATTTATTGTATTATTTGGTGTTGCTGTTTTAAATGGTTTGGTACTAATTAGTGGATTTAACGAATTAAAAGAAGAAGGTGTTACCGATATTAATGAGCGTATTAGAGTAGGAACTAGAAGACGTATCCGTCCAATATTACTAACTGCATTAACAGACATGTTAGGGTTTTTACCAATGGCTCTATCTACATCTTCGGGAGCAGAAGTACAGCAGCCTTTAGCAACTGTAGTTATTGGAGGTTTATTAACCTCTACCTTATTAACCCTTTTTGTAATCCCTATATTATATAGATGGATAGAAAATCAAGAACAACAAAAAATGAGACCAATTAAATTAAATACCGCAGTGGCTTCCCTAATGCTGCTTTTTGGCGTTGGGATGACCCAAACACAAGCACAGGAACCCACCATATCTATGGAAATGGCAGTAAATATGGCAATTGAAAATTATCCAACCTTAAAAGCTGCAAAGCTAGCTACTGAAAAGGAGAAGGCCTTAAAGGCTACAGCTTGGGATTTTGGAATGACCAATATTTATACTTCAGGTGAAGAATTAGGGAATAATAACAATGATCCAACTTATACCACATTGGGGATTGGTCAATCAGGAATTGATGTTTTTGGAATAGCTCCTAAAAATAAATTGGCTAAAACACAAATTAAATTAGCAGAAGCCAATGTAACGTTAACAATTTTAGAGGTTAAACAACAGGTGCAAAAAGCTTGGGTTAATGTATTTACAGCAAAGCAAATATATTTATCATTTTCAGATATAGAAGAAGTCTACTCTGGTTTGAATAAAGCTATAGACTTGCGTTTTGAAACTGAAGCGATATCAAAATTAGAATACAATGCTACAGCCAATCAAGGAAAATTAATTACTTTAAAAAAAGGAGAAGCTTTTGCAAACTATCACATGGCAAAACAAGTATTGAATCAATGGTTGATAAGCAACGAGATGTTTGATGTAGAAGCCATTGCTTTAGATAATTTTGATACGGTTTTGGTAACTTCAGAAAGCACCTTAAAAGACCATCCTTTATATACCTATTGGCAAACACAATTAGATATTGCCAATGCAGAAAAGAAAGTAGCGAATTCTAAGTTTTTACCAAAACTTTCGGCAGAATATGGCTTTCAGAAAATTGGTAATCAATCTGGATTTAATAGTTATCAGATTGGTATTCAAATTCCGTTGATATTCAATAAAACAAGAGGAGAAGCAAAAGCATTAAAATTAAATGCTAGCATTATTGAGCAAGAAACTATAGCAAATAAAATACAGCTAGAAAGTAGGTTTGGGACTATGATTACCCAATATAAACAATTGCAAAAAAGTTGGAACTATTATAAAAGCGAGGCATTGCCATTGGCGATAGAACAACGTAATGGGGTATCTTTATCTTATAAAGAAGGTGCCATTGGTTATATTGCATTTATTCAGAATATGAAAGATGCTGTGCAGTTAGAAATAAATACTTGGAACGTACTACAAGAATTCTTAGTAAGTAAAATACAGTTAGAATATTTTTTAAATCAAAGCAATACTAATGAAATCTAAAAATATCCTTAGTTCAATAATTCAAAATAATAGAAAAATGAATAAAAAATTTAATTTATATATATCCGTATTACTTATCGTTTTTGTGACTTTAATAAGTTGTAAAGAACATTCAGAAACCGATGGACATAAACACGATGCCGAAGGTAGTCATATTGAAAAAAGTAATAAAGAAGCTAATGACAATCACGGAACCGATGGAGGTGATGAACACAGCGAAGAACTCACCCTTGCACAAGAACAAATCGATATTCTAGAAATTAAGATAGAAGTGCTAACGAAACGTACTATGAGTGGCTTTATTCAGGTAAATGGGAAATTAGGAGTACCCCCGCAAAATGAAGCAGTGGTAACAAGTACTTTAGGAGCTAACATTAGTAGTATTAATGCAATTGAAGGAGATAATGTACGCAAAGGACAAATCTTAGCATATATAAGTCACCCTGATATTATAACCATGCAAACCGATTATTTGCAAACATATAATAAATTGACATTTTTAGAACAAGATTATATTCGACAAGAAAAACTATATGAAGCAGAAGTTGGTTCAGGACGGGATTACCAACAAGCACAATCGGCATATTCGAGTGCAAAAGGATTGGCTAAAGGCTATGAAAGTCAGTTGCGTTTGTTAGGCTTGTCCCCAGAAAATGTAAGAGCAGATAACATAGTACAAGAGGCACCAATTAAAAGCCCTATCGAGGGGTTTATTGAAAAGGTAAATATTAAATCTGGCCAATATGTTCTACCTCAAACGCCTATGTTTGAAGTGGTAAATACAGAGCATATCCACGCCGATTTAATGGTTTTTGAAAAAGATGTTAGTAAGGTAAAAAATGGGCAATTGGTGAAGTTTAGTATTGAAGCTTTAGGGAATGAAGAATTAACAGCTAGTATTTATTCTGTTGGAAAATCTTTTGAAGAAGGACCCAAAGCCTTGCATGTACATGCTAAAATAGAAAATAAAAATAATAATTTAATTCCAGGAATGTATGTAAGTGCACGAATTATCACCGAAGAAAATTTAGAGCAAGCTTTGCCAGAAGATGGTGTTTTCCAGGAAGGAGAAACATTTTATGTGTTTACTGCAGAAAAAGAAGATGATGGCACATGGGGATTTACGCCACAAGAGGTTTTAGTAAAATCTATTAGTGATGGTTATATTGCTTTCGATTTCAAGAATGAAATTGAATCCAACACCTTGGTTGCCCAAAGTAGTGCTTATTATTTAATGGCTGAAATGAAAAAAAGTGAAGCTGAACATTCACATTAATTTTTGACCAATAATAAAATAGTAATTGATCCAATTAAAAAGCTACTTAATTAAGTAGCTTTTTAATATTTTAACACAAATTTTAAAGCATATAAATTTGATTTTATACCTTTGTAGTATCCATGAAGGATTTTTTTAGAAATATAACAGCTTTGAGTTTAGCCGGTTTAGTGCTACTATCTACTATGTCGTTTACCATAAACAAACATTTTTGTGGTGATTACTTGGTAAGTACTTCTCTGGTTGTAAAAGCAACAACCTGTGGCATGGAAAAACAAATGCCATCTACAAAAAAAGACTGTTCTATATTAAAAAAGAATTGTTGTAAAGAAGTATCTCAATTAATTGAAGGACAGGATGATTTAAAACTGAACTTTTCAGATATTAGCTTTCAACAACAGGTATTCATTACTTCTTTTGTATTTGCATATATCAATTTATTTGAAGGATTAGATACCAATATTGTTCCTTTTAAATATTATTCTCCACCTTTGGTCGTCAAGGACCTACAATTACTTGACGAAGTATTTTTAATTTGATTTTATAGTAAAGAAACATTACAATCTCTTGATGAGATTGCGACGTCACTCATCCTTCGTTCCTCGCAATTACAGAGGTGTCGAAAGGCATTTTAAATAATCAAATTAAAATACAGTCACATGCTCAATAAAAGCATAAAATATTTAATAGAAAATAAACTAGTAGCTGTCTTGCTATTGGCTTTATTTATAGGTTGGGGAATCTCAACAGCGCCTTTTAATTGGAATACTGGAAACTTTCCACGTAACCCTGTAGCTGTAGATGCCATCCCCGATATTGGAGAAAACCAACAAATAGTTTTTACCAAATGGGAGGGGCGATCCCCTCAAGATATAGAAGATCAAATTACCTATCCGCTAACTTCATCACTACTAGGAATTCCTGGGGTTAAGACGGTTCGTAGTTCATCCATGTTTGGGTTTTCTAGTATCTATATCATTTTTGAAGAAGATATAGAGTTCTATTGGAGTAGAAGTAGAATTCTTGAAAAACTAAATTCCTTACCTGCCAACCTTTTACCTGCCGAGGTACAACCTAGTTTAGGACCTGACGCTACGGGTTTAGGTCAAATATTTTGGTACACTTTAGAAGGAAGAGATGAAAATGGAAATGTAACTGGTGGATGGGATTTACAAGAATTACGAAGCATTCAAGATTATTATGTAAAATACGCACTTTCTTCAGCTTCGGGTGTTTCAGAAGTTGCTTCTATAGGTGGATTTGTTCAGGAATATCAAATTGATGTAGATCCAGATATTTTAAAAGAATACGGAATCTCACTTCAACAAGTAGTAAATGCTGTTCGAAAAACAAATAAAGATATTGGTGCTAAAACCATTGAGATCAATCAAGCTGAATATTTAGTACGGGGCTTGGGTTATGTGAAATCGGTTTCAGATATTGAGAATGCAGTAGTGACTTCAGCAGATTTCACTTCCATACTTATTAAAGACATCGCAAAAGTATCATTAGGGCCTGCAGAGCGTAGGGGGATATTAGATAAGGAAGGTGCAGAAGTTGTTGGGGGAGTAGTGGTAGCTCGTTATGGAGCGAATCCGATGGAGGTAATTACCAATGTAAAGGATAAAATAAAAGAGATTAGTTCTGGTTTGCCTTCCAAAATATTAAAAGATGGAAGTACCTCACAATTAACCATTATTCCTTTTTACGATAGAACAGAACTTATTCAAGAAACCTTAAACACCCTAGATGAAGCACTCTCGATGGAAATCATCATTACCATTTTGGTAATTGTGTTAATGCTTTTTAATCTTCGAGCTTCGATTTTAATTTCTGGATTATTACCTGTTGCTGTATTGATGGTATTTATTGCTATGCGAATGTTTAATGTTGATGCCAATATTGTAGCACTTTCAGGAATTGCTATTGCTATTGGTACTATGGTGGATGTAGGAGTTATACTTTCTGAAAATATCATTCGACATATAGAAGAAGAGAAAAGTAAAGAGAGTAAAGAAACAAGAGTAAAGACAATTAATGATATTGTCTATAATGCCACCAAAGAGGTATCCGGAGCTATTATTACCGCAGTAATGACTACCATTATTAGTTTTATTCCTGTGTTTACCATGATTGGTGCCGAAGGTAAACTGTTTAGACCTTTAGCATTTACCAAAACTATGGCATTAACAGCATCGTTAATTGTAGCCCTATTTTTAATACCTCCTTTTGCAGCTTGGTTATTTGGTTGGAAATCACCCAAGAAAAAATTTGGGTTTATGCTTTCTATTTCAATTGCTGTTGTAGGGATATTTGGAGTAATTAGTGGTTATTATTTAGGATTTATTTTAATTGGGTTTGCAGTTTCAAGAATCTTAAAATCAAGAGAAATTATAACGGAGGCTAGAGCAAATAGCTTGAATGTTTTCATAACAGCTATCGCTATAGTCATTTTGTTAAGTGTGTATTGGAGACCTTTGGGGGTGGATTATTCCATAGTTTCCAACCTTATTTTTGTAAGTATAATTTGCTTTGGATTGTTGAGTATATTTACCCTATTTCGTAAATATTATGTTCGTATTTTACAATGGGCATTAGTAAATAAAATTCTTTTTCTTAGCATTCCTGCTGTAATTGTTGTCTTTGGGATTTCAATTATGAACAACACAGGAAAAGAGTTTATGCCAGCCTTAGATGAAGGGTCATTTTTATTAATGCCAACATCCTTACCCCATTCTGGTGTCGCTGAAAACAAACGAATATTGCAGCAATTAGATATGGCAGTGGCAACTATTCCGGAAATTAAAACGGTGGTTGGGAAAGCTGGTAGAGTAGAAAGTGCTCTTGACCCCGCACCATTATCGATGTATGAGAATATGATTATTTATAAATCAGAATACAAACAAGATAGCCACGGGAATCGATTGGAGTTTAAAGTAAATGAGGAGGGATTATTTGAAACAATTCAAGGAAACTTTATCAACTCAGGAACAAAAATTAAAACCGATCAACTTATAGTAGATGGGGATGGTGAATATTATCGCAATTGGAGAAGTCATATAAAATCCTCTGATGATATTTGGGATGAAATTGTACGGGTTACTAAGTTGCCAGGAATCACTTCAGCACCTAAACTTCAGCCCATACAAACCAGATTGGTAATGCTTCAAACAGGGATGAGAGCTCCCATGGGAATAAAAGTGAAAGGTCAGAATTTAGCTGATATTGAAGCCTTCGGGATTGAGTTAGAAACCATATTAAAGAAAGTGCCAGGGGTTAAAAAAGAAGCTGTTTTTGCTGACAGAATAGTTGGAAAACCTTATTTATTAATCGATATAGATCGAGAAAAAATTGCTCGTTATGGATTATCAATTGAGGATGTTCAAACGGTATTAGAAGTTGCCATTGGCGGTAAAGTATTAAGCCAATCGGTAGAAGGAAGAGAACGGTATGGAATACGAGTACGTTATCCAAGGGAATTACGTACCAGTCCAAACGATTTGGAAAAAATTCATGTTCCAACTCCTAATGGAAATCCTATTCCTTTAATAGAATTGGTCACTATTAAATATGAACAAGGACCACAGGTAATTAAAAGTGAAGATACCTTTTTAGTAGGTTATGTGTTGTTTGACAAGGTAGATGAAGAAGCTGAAGTAACCGTTGTAGAAAGAGCTCAGGATACCATTCAAAGAGCTATAGATAGAGGTGAGATTGTAATTCCTAAGGGGATTAACTACACTTTTACAGGTACCTATGAAAATCAGTTGCGGGCAGAAAAAACGTTATCCATAGTAGTCCCTTTGGCTTTGATTGTAATTTTCTTGATTCTTTATTTTCAGTTTAAATCGGTAACTACTTCCTTGATGGTTTTTACAGGAATTGCAGTCGCATTTGCAGGAGGTTTTATTATGATTTGGTTATATGGAGAACCTTGGTTTTTGAATATTGATCTTTTCGGAATAAATCTTCGAGAATTATTCCAAATGAATCCCATTAACCTAAGTGTTGCGGTTTGGGTTGGATTTATAGCACTCTTCGGAATTGCAACCGATGATGGAGTTGTGATGGCAACTTACCTCACACAAACTTTCGAAAAGAATGTTCCATCAACCAAAGAAGAAATAAGAGCTTCTATAGTAGAAGCAGGTGAAAAGAGAATTAGACCTTGTTTAATGACAACTGCAACTACCATTTTGGCATTATTACCCATATTGACATCAACAGGAAGAGGAAGTGATATTATGATACCGATGGCAATACCCAGTTTTGGTGGGATGCTCATTGCGTTAATCACATTGTTTGTTGTTCCGGTGTTGTTTAGTTGGAAAAAGGAGATGGGGATTAGAAGCTAGAGGTTAGATGCTGGAAGTTAGAAGATAGATGATTTAAAAAATAATAATTATGATAAAATCATATAAAGATTTAAATGTTCATAAAAAAGCTTTTGCTCTTGCAATGGATATTTTTTGGATGACTAGAAAATTTCCGAAAGAAGAAGTGTATTCATTGACTTCTCAAATGGTAAGATCTTCTCGATCGGTAAGTGCAAATATTGCTGAAGATTGGTTAGACTATTCTTTGGCCTGCAATTATATTTCAAAATAGGATCATAAAAAATATATAGATGAAGTAAATGAAATAGGTAAAATGCTTACCAAACTTCATCAAAATTGGAAAAGTTTTAAAAATGAGAAATAATGAATAAGGTTGTTAATATAAGGATTAAGGATAGCAGAATGTATCCAGCTTCCAGTTTCTAACTTCCATTCTCAATAAAATTATAAAAATGAAAAACAAAATACTAATAATATTAAACTTGTTACTTTTTACAATAGCTAGCAATGCACAATCCTTACAAGACTATCTAGATATTGCTAAGGAGAATAGTTCGGAATTAAAAATAAATAATTACGAATACGAATTGGCAAAAGAGAAAGTACTAGAAGTTGGAAATAATACGAAAACCAGTTTCAATTTTGGATATTTTATTCAAAGACCTGAAACTCGTGTAGGTTCTCAAGTAGCCATGGGGGGTGTTCGTCAACAATTTCCTTGGTTTGGAACTAAAAATGCAGAAAGAGAAGTAGCAAAATCCAATGCAGAAGTTTGGCAATACGACGTGGCGTTATCTGAAAGAGATTTGTTTTATAAAGTTAAAGAAGCCTATTATAATTTGTATGAAAAACAGGCGATAACTTCCATTTTAATGGAGAATAAACAGATTTTAAAGACCTATGAAAATATGGCATTAGCAGCTTTAGAAAATAACAAAGCTACTTTTAGTGATGTTTCTTTGATAAGGGTTGAGAAAAATGAATTGCACAGTAATATTTTTCAAAACTATAATGAAATTGAAGCACTGAGTAAAAATTTTAATAGACTACTACAACGGGACATAAATTTAATGGTTAATATAGCTGACAGCCTTAATATTACCGATATTTTAATTGGAAAAACAGCAATTGATAACCATCCGAGTTTGGATAAAATTGATCAATTAAATGAAGCTTTAGATTTTGAAAATGATTTGATTGGAAAGGAAAATACACCAACCATCGGATTGGGATTAGACTATATATTTGTTAATGAAATAGATAATGTGACTATTGCAGATAACGGGAAAGACGTCATTTTGCCTACGGTTTCATTTTCTATTCCCATTTTTAATAAGGATTATAAGTCGAAAAATAATCAAATTAAAATTCGACAGGATCAGATTATTTCAGAAAAAATAAATCAGAAGCGATTGCTGGAAATGGCATTAGAAGAAGCTTTATTGTCATTTAATAACTCCATTTTAAGTGTAGTTGCAGCACAAAAAAATAAAGAAGAAATACAACATGCAATCAATATTAATTTAAAAGCCTACGAAACAGGAATATTAGATTATGAAAATATTGTTGGGCTTCAATTGCAAAAAATAAAATACCAATTAATGGAAGTAGCCACGACAAAAGAAGCTTTTATTGCTAAAGCAACAACAGAATACCTTACCAATTAAAAAAATATAGAAATGAAAAAATATATAGTTTACATAGCAATATTAGCAGCAGGATTGTTAATGGGTTGGTTTATTTTCGGAAATGAAACCAGTAACGAACAGCACGATCATAACGAACAAGCAGCAGTTGAACATTGGACTTGTTCTATGCATCCACAAATAGATTTACCAGAATTTGGAGCTTGTCCTATTTGTGGAATGGATTTAATACCAAAAACTGGTTCAGAAGTGGGTTTATCAAAAGATCAGTTTAAAATGACAGAAAATGCGATGGCATTGGCAAATATAGAAACGGTTATCGTTGGTGATTTAGCAGATACTTCTAAATTTTTAACACTATCTGGAAAAATTTCTACTAATGATAAAGCAAGTGCGATACAAGCAGCTCATTTTGGAGGTAGAATTGAAAAATTGAATTTTAAAACAGTTGGCGAGTATGTTGCAAAGGGAGCGTTAATTGCCTCTATATATTCACCGGAATTGGTGACTGCTCAAAATGAATTAATTGAAGCCTTATCCATAAAAGAATCTCAACCAGAATTATATAAGGCTGTTCGGAATAAGTTAAAGTATTGGAAAATTTCAGAAAAACAAATTCAAGGTATTGAACAAACTAAAAAAGTACAATCAAACTTTAATATGCACGCTAATGTTTCGGGATATATTTCTGAAATATTTATAGATGAAGGAAGTCATGTTAAAGAAGGAATGCCTCTGTTTAATATGTCTAATTTAAGAAGTGTATGGGCAGATTTTGATGTGTATGAACAAGACATAAAAAATCTAAAAGTCGGTCAATCTATAACAATTAGTTTAAATGCATACCTCAATAAAATTATCGAAGCTAAAATTGATTATATAGATCCTATTTTAGATTATAATACGAGAACAGTTTCGGTTAGAGCGACGTTACAAAATAATGACAACCTATTAAAACCAGGAATGTTAATTACAAGTAAATTAAAAATAGATTCCAATACTACTAATGAATCTTTAATTTCTGTTCCAAAATCGGCAGTGATGTGGACTGGTAAACGTTCTGTTGTTTATGTAAAAGTATCTTCAACAGAACCAATATTCGAATTGCGTGAAGTGAGTTTAGGGAATGAGGTAGGAGCGTTTTACGAGATTTTAAAAGGATTAAAAAGCGGTGATGAAATCGTTTTTAATGGAACATTTACAGTAGATGCTGCGGCACAACTTCAAGGAAAAACGAGTATGATGAATCGTTCAGAAATAATTTTAGACAGTCATGAAAATCATAAGAATCATGAAGGTGTGGAAGGTTACCAATGCCCCATGGGATGTGAAGATGGAAAAATATATGAATATCCTGGTAGCTGTCCAGTATGTAAGATGGATTTGAAGCAAATAAATAAATAAAAACGTTAAATTGCAACACACTAAATCAATACTAAACATAAACTAAAATTAACAAAAATGAAAAAAGTAATAGTCGCTATTGCAGTAGTATTAACAGTTGGGTTTACAATTACCTCTTGTAAGTCTGAACAAAAAGATGTAAAAGAAGTAGAAAAAGAAGTTGTTGAGGAGGTTAAGGAAGTAGAAGTAAAAGAAGTGAAAACTGAAATTATGGCTTTAGCTGTTTACCAATGTCCAATGGATTGTGAAGAGGGTAAAACGTATAATAAGCCAGGTCAATGCCCTGTTTGTAAAATGGATTTAAAAAAGAAAGAAGCAGAAGGAGATACTGATGCTCATGAAAAAGGAGACGGCCATAATCACGAAACTAAATAAAAAGAGCAAGAAGGATAAATAAGAAATCTTTACAGCATAAAAAGCGTCTCAATGAAAAAGGGACGCTTTTTTTTAATAAGAGTTTTATATATTAATTTTCTTCTTCAGACTCTATAGCTATAATGTGTTTATCTTCGGGTTTTATAAGATTAGTTTCAAGTTCTTCTGTCGCTCCCTTAGATAATAGTATAGTAGAAAATTCATTCGTTGGTTCAAAATTATTCTCAGCAACTAATAACTCTTGTAAACTTCTTAAATAAGCTAATTTTGATGGGATTTTTCCAGAAAGGTTATTGTCAAAAACATTTAATACCTCTAAATGTTCAAGATTTGCTATCGTTTCTGGTAATTCTCCAGAAAGATAATTACTGCTTAAATGCAATTGAGTTAAGTTAGATAAATTTCCTAACGAAGAGGGAATGGTTCCATTTAAGCCATTGCCATTAAAAGCTAGTAATTTTAGATTTTGTAAATTTCCTAATTCCGAAGGGATTGTTCCATATAATTTATTAAAGGAAAGTTCTAAAACTTGTAAGTGTTTAAGTTGTCCTATTGTACTAGGTAATTCTCCTTCAATATTATTGAATAATAAACTAATACTTATCACTTTATTATCTTCTATTGTGACTCCATGCCATTCAGATGCTGGTTGGTTTGCATCCCATGATTGTGTCCAATTTTCACCATTGGTTGAAGTGTAAAAATCTAATAAAATTTCTCTTTCAGAACTACTGATTTGAGCATTTAAAGTAACACAAAAAACAGTTAATACGATAGTTGATACTATATTTTTCATAATTTAATAATAAGAATATTCTTACAATATAAAAAATAAAAACAAGATAACAGGTTAAAAACTATAAATATCGATAAAATACACTGTTTTACTTGTCTGCTAATAGTTTGATATAGTTTGAATTAACTTCATGCACTCCTTCAAATACATGATAATCGATATGTTTTCCGAAGAGTTGATTGCCTTTTATTTGTTCTTCTGTTTTACGTGCTTCTGTAATATATTTATCTTTATCTCCATAAAGATAAGTAACTTTTACATCCTCCTTTAAAAATTTAAAATCATCAGCTATAAGCTCTGTCGGAATTCCTCCAGAATGCAAGACTAAATGCTTACAATTAATTTTTCGACTTGCTACCCAACGACTTGCTATAGAAACTCCCTGAGAATATCCAAGTATAATTAAATTTGTGCTTTGTGTTTTAATCTCAGTTTTATAAACTTCATCAATATAAGCCAAAACATTCTTGGTTTCTTCGATGGTGTTTTCTTTTGTAAGCCATGAAGCGCCAACATGTTTAAAGTTTTTTCCTAGATAATACTTGGATGGGGCTTGTGGTGCAATTATATAGTTTTCTTCTGAATTAATATGAGAAAAATAGTTGATAAAATATTTACTTAAATATCCCAAGCCATGAAAAACTAACCAAATATTTTTTGTATCTTTAGTTAAAGTATTTAGAGTAGAATAAGTATTAGAGCTTGTGTAGATTACTTTATTTTCTTTAGTCATTTTAAAAGTTTCATTTTGTATTTTTACAAATGTAAATTATTAATATGAAGAATAACAAGGAAGCAATATTAGCAGCCTGTAATGCGATTTGCAAAAATACTTTAATGGAAACTTTAGAAATTGAATTTATAGATGTTTCTGAAGAAGAATTAATAGCTAAAATGCCTGTTAATTCTAGAGTACATCAGCCAGATGGTGTTTTACATGGAGGTGCTTCAGTAGCATTAGCAGAGAGTGTAGGTAGTGCTGCCGCTTTTGTTTTTTTAAAGAACAAAGAGATAAGTATTCGAGGAATAGAGATTTCGGCGAACCATGTAAAGGGAATAAAAGAGGGGTTTGTATATGCTAAAGCAAAAGTGATACATAACGGAAGAACAACTCAGTTATGGCAAATTAGAGTTGAAAATGAAGCTGAAGAACTTATTTCGATGATAAAACTAACAACTATATCTTTATATAAATAAAGTGATTATGAATTTCGCCTCACTCTTAAATAAATTATCTACTCATTATAAAGAACAACTCCCTTTTGTATTGTTTTCATTACCAGAAAGTGAGTCGGTTAGTGTTTGTTTTCAAAAGGATTCAATTTTATATGATACAGAAAATTATGCAGAAGAGTGTTTTGTATTTGCACCCTTTGATTATCATAAAAAGGCATACTGTATTCCTTTAGAAGAAGGAGACGTATTTAAAGTTGATTTTAGCAGTGAAAATATAACTGAAAAAGAAATCTATACTAATGAGAACACTTTAGATAAAGAGAAATATTGTGAACTTGTTAAAGGTACTGTAAGATCTATTAAATCTCGTCATGCCAAAAAAATTGTTGTTTCTAGAAAGGAAGAATTTAGACTACAATATTTTGATCTTCAACTATTAATAAAAAGAATACTAAATTTATATCCAACAGCTTTTAGATATGTTTGGTATCATCCAAAAACGGGTTTATGGTGTGGTGCATCTCCAGAGGTTTTGGTTCAAACCGAAGGGGCTTCTTTTACAACAATGGCATTGGCAGGTACACAAAGGTATAATCCAAAAAACAACTATTCTTGGCATTATAAAGAAATTGAAGAACAGCAAATAGTAGTAGATGCAATTTCTACGAGTTTACAAAAGGTAACTTCGGTAGTAAGAATCTCAAAAACCTATAATCATATTGCAGCATCATTAGTGCATTTACGTACAGATATTACAGGAATTCTTAAAAAAGGAAAAACGACATTATCAACCATTACATCAACTTTGCATCCAACACCTGCAGTTTGTGGAACTCCTCAAAAATTCGCAAAAAAATACATTTTAGAATATGAACCTTATGATCGTGAATTTTATACTGGATTTTTGGGGCCAATTTGCAATAAAGAAAGTTGTTCTAAATTATATGTAAACTTACGTTGTATGAAAATAGAAAATAATACTGCCTCTTTATTTGTAGGTGGAGGAATTACAATCGCGTCAGATCCAGTAAGTGAATGGGAAGAAACGGAACATAAATTGCAAACCATGTTACTCGTATTACAACCCATGCTTTAATTTAAAGCTAAAATAATTCTTTACATCTTCGTACTTTTGCAGCAATGAAATATTCTACTAAGCTTCTTTCTCAAACCCTTATTCAAATCTGTCAAGTAAAAGGGACCAATCATATTGTAATTTCACCAGGATCTCGCAATGCCCCACTTACTATTGGGTTTATTGAACATGCTGATTTTAATTGTTTTAGTGTTGTAGATGAACGTTGTGCTGCCTTTTTCGCTTTAGGGATGGCGCAACAACTAAAAATACCTGTGGTGTTAACCTGTACTTCCGGATCAGCTTTATTAAATTATTACCCCGCTATAGCTGAAGCTTTTTATAGTGATATCCCCTTGGTGATTATTTCGGCAGATCGCCCAAAAGAATTTATAAATATTGGTGATGGACAAACCATTCAACAAGAAAATGTTTTTGCAAATCATATTTTATACAATGCAAATTGTAAAGATGGGAAAGAACATTTACTTTATAATGAAAATGAAATAAACACCGCTTTTAATATTGCTATAGCTCAACAAGGGCCAGTTCATATAAATATTCCGTTTTCAGAACCCCTATACAATACTGTGGATGAATTACAGGTAGAGCCCACGATTATTCCTGATGCTATTCCAGAAAAGAAATCTTCAATTGAATTAAATTCTTTTGTAAATAAATGGAATAATTCAAGGAAAAAAATAATATTGATTGGAGCCTTAGCGCCAAATAGTATTGAACGAAAATTTATAGATCAAATCGCGGAAGATGAAAGTGTAGTGATATTAACAGAGACCACTTCAAATATTTATCATCACAATTTATTTCCTTCCATAGATCAACTCATAGCACCTTTAGAAGAAGATGGTTTTAAAATTCTTCAGCCAGATATATTAATCACTTTTGGTGGAATGATAGTATCCAAAAAAATAAAAGCCTTTTTAAGAAAATATTCTCCAGAGGAACATTGGCATGTAGATACTAAAAAGGCTTATGACACGTATTTTTGTTTGAAGCATCATTTTGAAACGACTCCAAATAATTTTTTAAATTTATTCCTTGAACAGACCATTACGTCAGAAAGTACTTTTCAAAAAGATTGGTTGAAAGTAAAACAACATAGGTTAGAACGTCAAGTCTTATATGAAGCAAAAATACCCTACTCAGATTTTAAAGTTTTTTCTGAAATAGTTAAAACCCTTCCTAGTAATATTCAGCTGCAATTAAGTAATAGTGCAACGATACGCTATTCACAACTTTTTAACTTAGATAAGAGCATAGAAGTTTATTGCAACCGAGGCACTAGTGGAATTGAAGGTAGTACAAGCACAGCCATTGGAGCAGCTTGTGTTTCAGAAAAACCAACAGTTTTTATTACTGGGGATTTAAGTTTTTTATATGATAGTAATGGTCTGTGGAACAATTATATTCCAGATAATTTTAAAATTATTGTAATTAATAATGGAGGAGGAGGGATTTTCAGAATTTTACCAGGAGATAAAAACTCTGAAAATTTTCACACCTATTTTGAGACAAAACATGATTTAACTGCAGAACATCTATGTAAAATGTATGAATTTGATTATAGCTCAATTACCAACGAAGTTGATTTACACGATACCTTGAAAGCCTTTTTCAAGAATTCTTTTAATCCAAATTTATTGGAGATTTTCACACCTTCAGATATAAATGACAAAGTGTTGTTAGATTATTTTAAGTTTATAAAGTAAGCAACTAATAATCCAGTAACTAATATGGTATCTTTGCTGCATGATTGAAATAGGAAAACATACAACGCTTATTATATTAAGAGAAACCGATCCGGGATTATATTTGGGAGCTGAAGAAGGTGCAGAAGAGGTAGTTTTACTTCCACATAAATACAAACCAGAAACGTTTGAGATTGGTGATGAGATAGGAGTTTTTATTTATCTAGATTATGATGAACGACCAATTGCTACTACACTAGATCCCTATGTACTATTAAATAATTTTGGCTACTTGCGTTGTGCAGATGTTACAAAGCATGGCGCTTTTATGGAATGGGGCTTGGAAAAACATTTATTTGTTTCGTTTAAAGAACAGGCAAGACCTATGAAAGTTGATAATTGGTATATTGTTTATCTGTATTTAGATGAGCAAACAAATCGCCTTGCGGGATCTAGTAAAACCAATCAGTTTTTACAAAATGAAAACCTAACCGTTCAAACTTTTGAAAAGGTTGATATTTTGGTTACTCATTTAACAGATAAGGGTGCAAATGTTATTATAAATGGAATCCATAAAGGGCTTATTTATTTAGAAGACCTTTTTGAAGATATTCGTACTGGAGATAAGCTTAAAGCATTTATAAAGAAAATACGTGAAGATAATAAAATGGATGTCGTACTTCAAACTCCGGGATATAAGAGTATTGAGCCAAATGCCGAATATATTTTAGAGGAGTTAAATGCTGCTGGAGGTTTTATTCCATTGCATGATAAATCGGATCCCAAAACTATTAAAGATACTCTGGGTCTAAGTAAAAAGAGTTTTAAAAAAGCAATAGGGAGTCTATATAAAGACAAGCAGATTACTATTAAAGAAGACGGTATAGAATTGCTTTAAGATTATCAATTCCTTAAAATCATTTTTCAATTGTTAAAATGCTTTTAATTAGTTTTAATGATCTTAGTTTTTTTGAAGTAAGATAAAGTGTCAATCCAATTATAATGAAACTAATCATTTGGAATAGTAATGAATATCCAATAGATTTTAACATCGTGTTTCCTAATTCATAAAAATATACTCCTAATGCAATCGATAAGAATAGCCTGATAAATAAAGTTATGATAAACATGCAAAACAATAGGAACGTTAAAAAAGCATAGGTTTTAATATCCTTTTTTATCGCTTTAATAATTTCTCGAGTAAAGAATTTAGCAAAAACTGTAAAAGGTAATTTTATAATAGATACTATATAATCTAATACAGAGCGCATGATGCCTTTTAATGTATTGGATTTTGGTTCTTGGTTTTCAGGTGCTTCTGTTTTGTGATCTTCAGTCATTTGTAGTTACTTTTTGCTGTTTTCATATTTTGTTAGAAGATGATGGGTTTGTAAATGTAATTTGTTTTTAAAGAAATTAGTGCCTCCTAGTAATAATCCTTTAAACCCAATGGCTTGTTTGGCCCATTTATGTAAATCGAATCTATCTATATGATTGATAATTTTTCCGTCTTTAAATTTAAATTCAGCTTCAATGATATTATGAACTTTCCTGCCAGTTTTACTAAAAGTATAAAAGGCTTCCCAATTTGCAGATCCACTATCATCATTGCAAATAATATTTGAAGAATCTACCTTAAAAATTTTTCCTTTTTGATTTTCACATAGCATTCGCCACATGTTTTTTGCCTGCTCCCCTTTTAAAGTGCCAAATGCAGGGTCCTTAAAAATAATGGCCTCATGATAACAGGATACCATGGTTTCTGCATCTAAATTATTAAATGCTTTATAGAATTTTTTAACAAGAACTTGCATGGTATTTTTGTTTAAAGATATAAATAAACTTTTTATAGAAGCATTTATATCAGCAATAGGTTTAAACCTTCAAATAATAATATGAATCTTAATTAGGAATTCTTTTTTTCCCTTATATAATGGATTATCTTCGTCACTTTCTGAAAAATAAAGGATATGAGATTTATGGGAAAGACAATTTGGATTACAGGAGCTTCCTCTGGTATAGGGAAAGCAGTTGCCTTAGAATTGTCTTCTGAAAAGGTACATTTAATCCTTTCAGGGAGAAAAGAAGTAGCCTTACAAGAAGTAGCTTTAATTTGTCGGGAAAGAGGTAGTACAGCTCAGATTGTTCCCTTTGATTTAGGGAATGAAAAAGAAATAGAGCAGGCGGCTAAAAAGGTTTTGGAAGAAGGAACTAAGATTGACTGTTTATATCATTTTGGAGGAATTAGCCAAAGATCGTTTGTAAGTGAAACCCCTTTGTTTGTAGATAGAAAAATATTTGAAGTCAATTACTTTGGAACTATAGCACTTACTAAAGCTGTTTTGCCAAGTATGATTAAAAATGGGGGAGGTCAAATAGCGGTAACCTCAAGCATTGTTGGAAAATTCGGATTTCCATATCGTTCTTCTTATTCAGCATCAAAACAGGCATTACATGGTTTTTTCGAAAGTTTAAGAGCAGAAAATGTAAAAAACAATATTCGTGTTTCGATGATTATTCCTGGTCGAATAAATACAAATTTATCATTACATGCTTTAGATAAAGAAGGGAAGAGTCATTCTCAAAGAGATGCAGGATTGGAGTCTGGAATGTCCACTGAAAAAACCGCAACAATTATTTGCAAAAAATTAAAACGAGGAAAAAAAGAAATATTAGTTGGAGGAAAGGAGTTACTCATGGTACACATTCGTAGGTTTATACCAAGTTTGTATTATTATTTATCATCTAGAGTAAATCCTTTATAAATTGAATTAAAAGAAAATAATGTCAACAAAAATAAATGGAATCCAGCAGTTAGGAATTGGTGTAACTAATGTAGAAGAGGCATGGAAGTGGTATCGAGAGCATTTTTCTATGGACATATTAATGTTCGAGGAAGAGGCAGTAGCAGAGCTTATGCTTGCACATACCGACGGTAAACCTAGAGCTAGATATGCTGTACTAGCACTAAATATGAGAGGTGGTGGAGGTTTTGAAATTTGGCAACATACGGGGAAAGAACCCGAAGCTATTAATTTTAAATTGCAGATGGGTGATCTAGGAATCAATATCGGAAAAATTAAAACCGATGATGTGGATGCTGCTTATAAAAGATATCAAGAATCGGGACTTAACTTATTGACTACAGTTCAAAATGATCCAGCGAATAATAAGCATTTCTATTTAAAAGATATCTATGGAAATATTTGGGAAGTAAAAAATAATGAGGATGTCTTTAGGAAGGAAAAATCGGTTAATGGAGGGGTATTAGGTACGGTAATCGGTGTGGAGAATATGGAGGAGAGTTTAAAAGTGTATCAAGATATTCTAGAATATGATGAAATTGTTTATGACGAAACTGGAACTTTCGATGATTTTAAAGGCATTCCAGGTGGTGATAAAGAGTTTCGAAGAGTGTTATTAAAACATACTGACGTTAAGCGAGGTGCTTTTAGTCCGTTTTTTGGGGAATCGGTCATCGAGTTGGTGCAAGTAATAAATAGAGAACCAAAGGATATTTATAAAGATAGAATATGGGGGGATCCTGGTTTTATACACTTGTGTTTCGATATTAATGGTATGGATGCTTTTAGAGAAAAAACAAAATTGTTTGGTCATCCGTTTACCGTAGACAGTGCTAGAGCGATGGATACTTTTGATATGGGGGATGCCGCAGGTAATTTTTCTTATATTCAAGCACCAGAAGGAACTTTAATCGAGTTTGTGGAAACACATAAAATCCCATTGGTAAAAAAGTTAGGTTGGTATATCGACTTTAGAAAACGAGGAAATCATCCATTACCCAATTGGATGCTTAAAATGTTTCGATTTAAACGTGTGAAATAAGTGTTATTACCGACTTATTCTAAGGTAATAGTTAATATAAAATAAAATTTTATAGTTTTTCATTTTTGGATCAAAAAGATAGAGTATATCCTATATTATTGGTTTTACTACTTACTATATTCCTAAAATTTATTTCTGAAACTTCTATATAAGATTTTAAATATTATCTATTTTTGCATTCCCCTTTATTTGGATGTTGATATTTGTATTTTAGAATTTAGAATAATTCGGGATGTAGCTTAGTCCGGTTTAAAGTGCTGGTCTGGGGGACCAGAGATCGGAGGTTCGAATCCTCTCATCCCGACAAAATAAAGCTTTACTTTTTGAGGAAAGCTTGCTTTCATAAATTGTAAAAGGATTTTATTTATTAAAGAGATGTTTTTAATTTTCTACTAACTTATGGGGGATAACGAATGAAGTGAGTTATCCTCTATCTGGACAAATAAAACTTGGTTATGTAGAAAAAAAGAAGTGTTTTAGATTTTTAGATTCGGCCAATTTCTTTTTTGTTGCATTATAACCTATTTCAAAGATTTCATCCATAAAATTTTTATCAAACAGACCAAATTTATTTAATTCTTTTGGATTTACTAATAAATCACAATTTGAAAATTTTAATGAAGAACTTTTTGAAAAATTAATTTTAATAGCTCTATTTAATACATTATACGAATACTTCATTTTTTCTGGTCTAATATTAATTAAAGGACTTGCATATATTCCAATTATTTTATTACAAAAGAATTTTAATGGTGTTATCGGGAAATTATCAAGAATACCACCATCCGAATAGACCCCATTTTTTATAGTAACTGGAGAAAATAATCCAGGATATGCTGCTGAAGCTAAAAAGGGTCTTATTAGTTCATCATTTTTAAAAACAGTAACTTCTCCATTAAGTATATTTACTGTAGTGATGAAAAGTTTTTTTTGTAATGCATTAAAATTATCTTCTGGAAAATAGACTTTAAAATCTTCATAAAAATCATCTGTATCAATAATGCCTGGTTTTCTAAAAGCAAATCTACTCACATTAAAAAGGGATAAAGATTTGAAAAATGATAGTATTTCTTCTGGACGATAGCCATAAGCATAGAATGCGCCAATAACTGCTCCAGCGCTAGTTCCTGAAATGAATTGAGGGCTAATATTATTTTCTTCAAGGGCTTTGATAGCGCCAATATGTGCTACACCTTTGACACCTCCCCCAGAAAGAACAAGACCAATATTATTTTCATATTTTTTTTGTTCATTTCACTATTTCTTCTTTTTTTATCTTTCTTTTTTTTCTTGAGATTTACGTTCTTCTTTTTCTAATTTTTTATAATATCCTCTAAAAAACCAATTATACTTTAAAGCTTCAAGATTTTCATTCAACTTTATGCTACCCTCGTTAATGTTCTTCATTGTTTCGTCAATATTTTTAACCAAAGATGTATCATTAACAATATAATTAAATGCTCCTTCTCCATTTTTAATTTCTAAGGCCACATCATTTAAGTTTGTTATTACTGTATTGATATTAGCGCTCGAATACTCTAAATATTCTATAGCATTTCTCATCTTATTTGCAGAAACAGAATCACTTAAGAAGACAGCTGCTAGACTTTCATCATAATTAATAGAAGTTATTATATTATTTAATTCCTGTATTGTTTTTGATGCACCAGCACTGGTCGTTTCTAGATTTAAAATAGTATGCTTTAACTTATAGGCCATTAATGTATCATTAATTAATAGCCCTAGTGTTCCTTCACTTTTATTAATTGCGGTAGTTATTTTTAATAAATCGGACATTAATATTGCAGCATTTTCATTAGTTGTATTTAGTGTTGTAAGCATATCGTTAGTTGATATTTTACTAAATGATCGAATTGTATCCCCTGGAATTAACGCAGAAGACTCTCCTTTTACCGGGATAATATTGATTATCATACTACCTACCAAACCATCTGAACCTATAGTTGCAACAGCATTTTTTCTCATATGCTCTAGTATTTTGTGTTCAATAATCATACTTACATAAATTGTAGTATCATTTATCATATTTATTTTTTTAATGGTTCCTACATTAATACCAGAATAGCGGACATTATTTCCTAACTGTAATCCATTAACATTATTGAAAATAGCACTTATTTTAAAAGTTTTACCAAAAAGATTTTGTCTATTTCCAATAAAATAGAGAGATGTAACAAGAATAATTGTGCTTATAATAACAAATAAGCCAAGTTTGATTTTTTGAGTATTTGTTTTTTTCATGACAATTCTATTTAAAAAATGCTTGAATATTTTTATCTGTCGAAGCAGCTATTTCTTTAAAAGTGCCCTCTGCATAGTTTATACCATCAATTAATAATATCATTCTGTTTGCGATTACCCTTGCACAATCTATATCATGAGTGATAATGAGAGATGCAGAACCATGTTTTTTCTGAATATTCTTCATTAATTCTATAATTTCTTTTGCAGTTATAGGATCTAGCCCTGTTGTGGGTTCATCATAAATAATAATTTTTGGGTTCATAATTATTGCTCTTGCAAGAGCTATTCTTCTTTTCATACCACCAGAAAGCTCAACAGGCATTAGGTCGATTGCATCTATTAGCCCTACACTTTCTAATGCTTCGAGCACTAATGATTCTTTATTTTCAAGTTTTTCTTCGTGTTTCCTAAGAGGAAACTCTAAATTTTCTCTTACTGTCATAGAATCATACAAAGCACTTCCTTGAAAAAGAAACCCTAATTCTGTTCGTAAAACATCCAAGTCATTTTGTTCTAATTCAGATATGTCGTTATTCATTATTTCAATAGAACCACTATCTTGTTCCATAAGCCCCACTAAACATTTTATCATTACAGATTTACCAGATCCAGATTTACCCATTATTACCAAACTTTCTCCATCATATAATTCCATAGAAAATCCATTGAGTACATGATTTTCACCAAAGCTTTTTTTCAAATCTTTAATTTTTAATATAGGATATATGTTTGTTGAGTTATTCATGTTTATATTTCAAAAAAGATATCGGAAACAAAAACAGCTATAAAATCTATTATAAATAATAGCATGGAGGTATATACAACAGCCGAATTTGAAGCTTCACCAACACCAACGGTTCCTTTTTTACAATTATACCCTTTAAAACAGCCCACCAAACCAATTGCAAAACCAAAAAAAAAGGATTTGATAGTAGCTGGGATTATATCCGAAAATTTTAATGCATTAAAAACCTTATTAAAATAAAGTTGGTAAGAGACATCTCCTTTAAGGTTTTCTACAATTGCAGAACCATACAGAGCAATAGCATCTCCAAATATGATAAGTAAGGGAATCATTAATGTTGCAGCCATAATACGGGTTACTACCAGATATTTAAATGGATTAGTGCCCGAGACCTCCATTGCATCAATTTGCTCGGTTACCCGCATAGAACCTATTTCTGCACCTATTCCAGAGCTAATGCGACCTGCACAGATTAATGCGATGATTACTGGGCCAATTTCTCTAACTATTGAAATACTCACCATTGAGGGCATCCATGATTCTGCTCCAAATTCCATTAATGTAGGCCTTGATTGAAGTGTAAATACCAAACCAAGGATAAAACCAGTAACACTTACTAAAAATAATGAGCGGATACCCATATTATAGCATTGGCGAAGTAATTCTTTAAATTCGAAAGGTCTTTTTACAGCTTCTCTAAAAAACCGACCTGTAAAATACATAAGCTCACCTACCTCAATAAAAAATAGCTTTATGCGATCTAATATTTGCAATGAAGTAAACATTTTAAGTAAAAATCAATAATAGCCACAATTTATGGAAGAAAAACAATAATAAATATGATTAATGTCAGTAACTTTTTTTAATGATTTGTAATAAAGAAATAAAAGGTATCTTTGCACACATCCAGAAATGACGTAACTTATATCGTGTCATTTATACCATAATTCATATGTCATTTAACTCTTTGGGCTTGTCTAAAGCCTTATTAAAAGCCGTTGATAAACAAGGCTATACAACCCCATCACCAATTCAGAAAAAGGCTATTCCTTTAATTTTAGAACGCAAAGATATTTTAGCTTCTGCCCAAACAGGTACAGGGAAAACAGCAGGATTTACTTTGCCCATGCTTCAAGTGTTGTCTCAGGGACAGCAGTTACGCAAACGTCCTATTCGAGCATTAGTGTTGACTCCTACACGAGAGTTAGCTGCTCAAGTGCATCAAAATGTTAAGTCGTATAGTGAGTTTTTAGACATTCGTTCCACAGTTATTTTTGGAGGAGTTAATCAAAGGCCTCAAGTCTCCACGATTCGTAGGGGAGTAGATGTTCTTATTGCAACACCAGGGCGTTTGTTAGATTTACAAAATCAACGATTATTATCCTTATCTAATATTGAAATATTAGTGCTGGATGAAGCCGATCGAATGTTGGATATGGGGTTTCTTAGAGATATTAGAAAGATTATAGATTTAATGCCAACTAAAAGGCAGAATTTATTGTTTTCTGCTACCTTTTCAAAAGAAATAAAAAAACTAGCAAATGAGTTTTTACATCATCCAGTTTTAGTGGAGGCAACCCCAGAAAACACTACAGTGGATGCTATTGAACAAAAAGTATATCGCGTTGCTAAAGACAAAAAAACTGGGCTAATTATAAAGTTGATATCTGAGGGTGATTGGAAGCAAGTATTGGTTTTTTCAAGAACAAAACATGGAGCAAATCGTCTTTGTGAAAAAATGAAAAAGGCAGGAATATCTGCAGCTGCAATTCACGGAAATAAATCTCAAGGTGCTCGAACCAAAGCTTTAGCTGGATTTAAAAATAATTCTATACGAGTTTTAGTAGCTACCGATATCGCTGCAAGAGGTTTAGATATACCATTATTACCTCATGTAATTAATTTTGAATTGCCTAATATTTCCGAAGACTATGTGCATAGAATAGGAAGAACAGGTAGAGCTGGAGCCAGTGGTGAAGCTTTATCTTTAGTGAGTGCAGATGAAACTACCTTTTTAAGAGATATTGAAAAATTAGTAGGTATAAAAATTCCTGTTGAAATCGTAGAAGGATTTGAACCCGATCCAAATGCTTCTACAAAACCTTTAAAAAGAGGACAAGGGGGAGGAAATCGAGGAAAAAATTCCAGAAATAGTAATGAATCAAAAAAGACTACTACAAGAGGTTTTGGTGCAAAAGACCCTAAACATGATAGGAAAAGGCGTTCTAATAAAAGGCGAAATTAAAAATGACGATTGGATTACGAAATAAGATAGTTGAAATTTGCGATAAAAAAATAACTCTAAAAGGCGCTACTGTAGGCTTGTCCTTTTATGCTTTTTTTTCTAATAAAAATGATAATCCAGATTTATTGTTAGAAGCTGCAACTTGGTGGATAAAAACAAACCAATTGGATCATTTTGAAAAGGCTGTAAAAATTAAATCTTTGGTAGAAAAGGAACTGGTTATTTAATTGTTGAAATTACCAAGTACCAGCAGGAGAAAATAAAAAATCTATAGGGTTGTCAATATCATATAAATATTGGTGACCCTTTGTGTTTTTAAGGCAGAAGGGTTCTATCAATTTTAGCATATTCGTATAAGCTTCTGGAGTTAAGGCACAATAAAAAGTCTGCTTATCGCTACTTAATATTCCTTCGTCTGTTTTAAAAAGACCAAAAATTAAATTACAATTACGAGGCTCTATAAAATCTACTTTAGAAAGATCTAATCGCTGCTTTTTTAGTATCACGGTTTGTATAATCAAGTCTCTTAATTGAATGGCTTGACTTTTATCAAAGTTGTATAGTCTTACAACGCTTTCGCCAAATTCATTGACATTATCTATAAAATCTAATTCCATTTATTTTGTAAAAGAGAATAACTATTTGTTTTTAAACTATTCTAAATGCTTTGTAATTTTAGAACTCAAGGGTTTGGTGATGGAGTAGTAATAATCAATAAATTCTCCTTTTGGTCCAATTAAATATTTTTGAAAATTCCATTTAACAGTAGTACTGGTTTCTCCGTTTTTAGATTTATCGGTCAACCATTGATAAAGTGGGTGCTTATTTTTCCCTTTCACGTCAACCTTTTCTGTCATTAGAAAAGTAACTCCATAATTTTCTTGACAAAAAGTTTGAATTTCTTGTGCTGTTCCAGGTTCCTGACTTCCAAACTGATTACAAGGAATACCAATAACCATAAGCTTGTCATTATATTGGTGATAAAGTTTTTGCAACCCTTCATATTGCCCAGTAAAACCACATTCTGATGCTACATTAACAAATAAAATATACTGGTCTTTATAAGATGACAAATCAAGGGTTTCTCCAGTTAATTTATCAATTTGAATATCGTAAATAGATTCTGATGGGATATTTTGTGACATAGTTTTAGAGAAAATTGAAAGTGTAAAAAGTAATATAAAAATAGTGTTTCATAATTTATAAATCTTAAAAATTAATTATCAGACCAAATAGCTAATTCATTCCCTGATGGATCTGAAAAATGAAACCTTCGACCTCCAGGAAAAGAAAAGATATCTTTTAAGATAATTCCTCCTTCAGTAATTATTTTGCTTTTTATCTTAATTAAGTCAGTGTGATATAAAACAATTAACACACCATTAATTATCTCGTTTTCTGATTTTTCAAATCCACCTTGTAAACCACTTTCTGAAAATGAGGTATAATCTGGTCCATAATCTGTAAACTCCCATTTAAAGCATTTTGTATAGAATTGTTTTATAGCATCTATGTTTGCTGCTTTGAACTCAACATAATTGATTTGACTATTTTTTGGCTTCATTTTTTTTAAATTATATCTATGTTTTATAAATAACCTTTTCTTTAGTTTTTTAATAATCGGATGATTGCTTTTTTACCTTCAGATTCTAAATTTATAATATAAACTCCTGTAGATCCTTCTAATTTTATATTGATTAATTGTTTATTAGTATAGCTGTTGTTTTGAATTAATTTTCCATTTAAGTCTGTTATGGTAACGTTTATTAATTGAAAATTAGAGACTAAATCAATAGAAAAATTTCCATTAGTTGGATTAGGGTAAATTATAGGACTTGTTTCAAACGAATTTTCAATTACACCTAATATATTATTAACCACTATTGAATAATCTTCAACTTCACCATCAAAACCTGTTTCACAGGAAGTAGGAGATCCATTATATTTTGCAGAAACTCTCATTATAGTATTTCCATCTAAAGCATTTTGTGGAACAGATATAGTAAGTGGTGATAAATTGGTTGGACCATCCGGTGTATCCACAGCAGAACCTAAATCGTATTCTTCATTAGCATCATCAAAGTCTAAATCCTGATTCCAATCAATCCATGCTTTAGCGTATATAGTATAATTTCCGTCAGTATTAACATTTACAGTTAAGTCATGAGAACTTCCAGCATCAATTGTAGTTGAATAATCACCTGAATAATCTGTATAAGGTTGTTTTTTTCCTGTAGCGTTATTTATTTCATTAAAATCTACTAAAGTAACTGCAGTTGCATAAGACATATTACCATATGAAATACAATGAGGGCAATCATCTACAACTGTAATCATATTTTCAATAGTTTTATTACTAGAATTTCCTTGAGTATCTATAACAGTTAAGCTAACTGTATAAGATCCTTCAGAACCGAAAACTACTATTGGGTTTCTTTCGGTGGTAGAAGATATAGACAATGGCTCTGGTGTTATAGACCATAACCAAGAAGCTCCTTCATGTTTAAGCATCGAATAGCAATCAAATTGAATAGGGTCTAATGGACATTTAATAACGTCATCATAGGTAATTGGTTGTGCAATAGGAGTGAAGTCAGTGTCCAGCATTTCTCTTCCCCAAACACCTCTTCCATTTGAAGCTAATCTAAGTTCACCATCTCGATAAAATGGATTGATTTGTAAAGATTTGGTAACCAATGGTAAATCTGAAGAGTAATCTATCCAATTATTTAATGTGGAATCCCAATATAGCACACCATATTGTGAAGTAACATAGACAACATCATCACTTCCTCCTTGATATAAAATATCGGTTAAGTTTTCTCCATCTAAATTGGGAGTGGTTTTATTAACCCATGTATTTCCGCCATCTATAGAGTTATGTGCTTTATCTCCATCTACACCTCTTGGTGTGCAAATCCAAATATTGTTTTCATCTTCTGGGTGGATAGAAACTCTAAACCTTCTTTTATTTCCAGTAGGATCATTTAATGTTTTATTCCATGTAATACCTCCATCAATTGTTTTCCAAATTTCACAGGGATCCCAGTATCCTCCCAATTTATTATAAACACAATACATTACATCTGGGTTGCTTCGAGAAATTTCTATTTCATAAACGATTCCAGTATCATCTGGAAAAGTATAGATAACATCAAAATTTAACCCTCCATTTATTGATTTATAAATTTTATTATCTAGTCCAACATAAATATGATTTGCATACCTAGGGTCGAAATAAACTCCACTTCGTTCTGCAACACTATAAGACTCATTAGGTCTAACAGGAAAACTTGGATGATTTATAAGGTCATCACCAAAAATTTCGGGAATTGTTTTTATGGAAGTATTATTGCTTGCATAATGGGTTCTGTATAATAGTTTCCTACTTTCTATTGGATGTACATAACCTGATGCTTCTTCGACTCCCCCTATGTTATACGTTTTTCCTTCTTCATAATTTTCATACCAACCACTAGTTCCATCATGATATTTTCCACCTGTAAAAGTGTCTTCATTCCATCCTGTATTAAAACCCCAAAAGTGGGCAGCTTGAATACCTCTATTAAGTGCAACATGAGTCATTAATTCATCATCAGAAAAATCGATACCACCATCTGTAGCTACCCATATGTCATTTTCTCTAACCTCTATATTCTGTACATCAGCATGAATATAATCCAATCGTGTAGAATTTGCTGCTCCAATGGATTGATAAGTTTGGCCTCCATCACTGGATTCTGTTAATCTAATGCTTGCTATCCATAATTTATCTGGATTTGTTGGACTTACTTCCATATCAAAATTATAAAAACCTTGATGATATCCACCATCATAGGCAGCAACATTCCAATCTTCATCTCCATTTATAGGGCCGTAAGGAGCTCCATCTTGTCCACTTGGGTTTGTCCAAATGTCTCCATTGTTTGTGCTTTTGTAAATCCCAATCCAACCTTGATCTCCTTCTTTAGATTGACCAATTAAACAAACATAAACTAAATCTTGAGATGCAGGAGAAACTCCAATTTTACCACCACCATCTATTGCATTTTCAAATTCTGTAGGGACATACCAACCATTATCCTTTAATGTCCAATTTTCACCATTATCATCACTTCTAAAAAGTTCACTTCTTTTAGCTCCAGAATTAGATTTTAATAAATATACAATTAAGTTGTTGCTTGGGTGAAAATCAATATCCCAACAACTTTCTGTGAATACTTGTGACCAAGTTATTCCACCATTAACAGACTTAAATAATCCAGAAGATGAAGTATGAAAAACGATATCATTATTTGAAGGAGAGTATTCAAATTCGTTACCAGTTCCATCTGTATAATATCTTTCAATCCAAGTTTCTCCTCCATCTAAAGATTGATAAATTCTACTATTTGAAGAAATTAAAAAATTATCAGGATCTGTAGGGTGTATTTTTACTGAAGAATTTCCTCCAGAAAAAACTTCTCCTAATGAAATCAATGTCCAGTTTGCTGCTTTATCGGTAGATTTATAGATACCTCCAGCTTCAGTTCCACAAATTAAAATATCTGGATTTGATAAAGATTGATCGATAGCATAAATATTTTTATGCCAAGATATGGGTTGCGCATTCGTTGTTGAAAAAGTCTCAAAAGGACCAATAGCTTCCCATCCTGAATCTACCATAGGATTTCTATTTCCATTTTTCTGCTGATATTTTTCTTTAAGATTTCTGTTTTTAAGGTCTTCTTGAGTTTTTGTTGGCTGTTTTATAAATCCATTTTGATCAATTAGAGGTTCAATTTGAATCATCCAATGTTTATGGTTTTGTGTATGAATGTTTTTTATAAAATCATTTTCTTTATAAAACTGTTTGTATAATTTTTCTACTTCTCCAATATTAGGGTTTTCAGAATACATTAGTTTAGCCCATTCGGGAGTATTGTCATTTAGTAATGGTACAGTTTTAAAAAATTCGGTGCTATTTTGACTTTTAGCATTATTTAATACAGTAAAAGTAAATAAGAATATTAGAATGTATTTCATGAATAATTTATTTTTATTGATTGGGAATTAGTATTGTTTATATCAAAAAGAAAATAATTTAGATTTCAAATTTAAATATTATTGGTTTGTTATTTGGAATTTTGAATAATTTCTTCAACAACTTCTGGATTAAGTAGGGTAGAAGTATCTCCTAAATTACTTGTATCACCACCTGCAATTTTCCGTAATATTCTTCGCATAATCTTACCACTTCTTGTTTTTGGTAAGCCATTTGTAAATTGAATTTTATCCAACTTAGCAATAGGACCAATATGTTCAGTAATGATTTGATTGATTTCTTTCCGAAGGTTTTCTTGAAGCCTGGAACTTCCAGTTTCCTTTAAAATAACATAGCCATACAATGCGTTTCCTTTAATATCATGAGGAAACCCTACAATGGCAGATTCCGCAACTGCTGGGTGCTCGTTAATGGCATCTTCAATAGGAGCGGTACCCAAATTATGACCAGATACAATAATTACATCGTCAACCCTTCCTGTAATTCTATAATAGCCTGTGGCATCCCGTAAAGCACCATCACCTGTGAAGTAGTTATTTTCAAAAGCTGAAAAATAGGTTTCTTTATAACGTTTATGATCGCCCCAAATAGTTCTGGCAATAGAAGGCCAGGGGAATTTTATGCAAAGTCTTCCTTCTACCTGATTTCCTTTTAATTCCTTACCATTTTCATCCATGATAGCGGGTTGAATCCCAATAAATGGGAGTGTAGCATAAGTTGGAATGGTCGGAGTTACATAAGGAATAGGAGAAATCATAATTCCGCCAGTTTCGGTTTGCCACCAAGTATCGATCACTGGACTTTTTCGTTTTCCAATATTATCGTTATACCAATGCCAAGCCTCTTCGTTGATAGGTTCTCCTACAGATCCTATAACTTTTAAGGATGATAAATCGTAATCTTCAACAAATTCTATATTTTCTTTAGCCAATGCTCTAATGGCTGTTGGAGCAGTATAAAACTGATTTACTTTATGTTTTTGGATAATTTCCCAAAATCTTCCGAAGTCTGGATAACTGGGAACCCCTTCAAACATGACCGTAGTCGCTCCATTTGCCAAGGGACCATAGACGATATAACTATGTCCCGTAATCCAACCAATGTCTGCGGTACACCAATACACATCATTTTCTTTATATTGGAACATATTCTTAAAGGTATACGAAGTATAGACCATATATCCTGCAGAGGTATGCACCATTCCTTTTGGTTTTCCAGTAGATCCAGAAGTGTATAATATAAACAGAGGATCTTCTGCATCCATTAATGTAGGCTCACATTCTGTAGAAGCATTATCTAATAGAGGTTGCAACCATTGGTCTCTTCCCTCTTTCATTTTAATCTCTGAATGAATACGTTTGGCAATCAATACCGTTTCTACATTTGGACAACTTTCTAATGCTTCATCGACAATACTTTTCAAATCGATAGTTTTTGCTCCTCGATAGGATCCGTCTGAAGTAATCACCATTTTACAATCGGAATCGTTAATTCTAGTGGATAAAGCTGTAGCTGAAAATCCAGCGAATACTACAGAATGTATCGCTCCAATTCGTGCACAAGCTAAAAGTGAAATTGCTAATTCCGGAATCATAGGGAGATAAATACATACCCGATCTCCTTTGTTAATCCCTTGTTGTTTTAACACATTTGCAAACTGATTGACTTTTTTATAAAGGTCATTATAAGTTATGTGTTGTGCTTCTTCATTTGGATCATTAGGCTCAAACAAAATGGCTGTTTTATCCCCTTTAGTAACCAGGTGACGGTCGATGCAATTTTCGGTAATGTTTAATTGAGCACCTTCAAACCATTTTACTTCAGGTTTTTTAAAATCCCAAGACAATACCTTATCCCATCGTTTGCGCCATAAAAAATGTTCTTCCGCAATTTCTTCCCAAAATAATTCAGGTTCTCTTACAGATTTGCGATAAACTTTAAAATATTCTTCTAGATGTTTGATATGGTAATTACTCATAGGAGTTGAATTCTGTTGTTTAAAAATTGAAAATTTAAAAGTAAGAATTTTGAATATAATTCACCATATTTTGTTAATTATTTACCTATTGTTTAGCAATAAGAAAAGTTAATAATAGAATAATAAATCTCAATAAATTTTATCTTTTTCGTTTGATAAATTGAGTACTTTTGTTTTCAGAAAAAAAAAATATACTATGTCAGATACAACAGAAAAAATAAAATGCTTAATTATTGGTTCAGGGCCTGCAGGTTATACGGCAGCGATTTATGCTGCTA
>MAAC01017877.1_pt1 | contig 32651 bp, 28 predicted proteins | sample 1115981 | NCBI WGS metagenome assembly MAAC01 (sample SAMN04961126, study PRJNA320927) | seawater metagenome | isolation source: sample BD02T64 sea water enriched with oil for 64 days | place: USA:Gulf of Mexico | collected 2013-07-27 | reverse complement strand
CTTTTTATTGTGATTTTTGCGATTGGTTAATTCAAATAAATCATAAAAATGAGAACAAAGTTTAGTGGAATTTTAACGCTTTTATTAGCGTTTGTAGTGCAACTTACGTTCGCACAAGAAAAAACAATCTCCGGTACGGTATCCGACAATAGTGGCTTACCCCTGCCTGGAGTTAACATTATTGTAAAAAACACAAGTAACGGTACACAATCGGATTTTGATGGTAATTACACCATCCAAGCCACTGTTGGCCAAACAATCGTGTTTAGTTATGTTGGCTTTAATACAGTTGAACAAGCTGTAACTGTTAGCACAGGTACAATGAATCTTCAAATGACAGAAGATGCTGCAGTACTAGAAGAGGTGGTGGTTACCGCTTTAGGTATTAAAAAGGAAAAGAAAGCCTTAGGGTATTCTGTAAGTACATTAACATCTGAAGCTATAGAAAACAAACCTCAAGCAGATTTAGTGAAATCACTTAATGGTAAGATTGCTGGTGTTCAGATATCAGGAACAAGTGGCGCTGTAGGATCTGCAACTAAGTTTGTTATTAGAGGACAATCCTCTATTACTGGAAACAATGACCCTCTATTTATCGTAGATGGTGTTCCTTTTGACTCTAGTACAAATAACACTGAAGGTTTTACTGGTGGGAGTACAGTTATTAGTAGTCGTTTTTTAGATCTTGATCCAAATAATATTGAAAGCATAAGTGTATTAAAAGGATTAAGTGCTTCTGTATTATACGGAACAGGAGGAAGAAATGGGGTAGTTTTAATTACAACTAAGAATGGATTGTCTAGTGATATTAATAAGAAATTTGAAGTTTCTATTTCTCAATCAACATATATCACCGAAATATCTAACCTCCCAGAGTATCAAAATACTTATGGGCAAGGATCTGACAACAACATCAACCCTACATTTGTAGGAAACTGGGGAGATCTTTTGAATACTGGTTTAATGGTTGAGCACCCTTTATCTGCTGATTTTGGAGATGTTTTTCCACAATATGATGGTTTAATGATCCCTTATAATGCTGCAAAAAACAATGTATCTGACTTTTTTAGAACAGGATTTGGTAGCAATACCTCTGTAAATGTTTCTAGTTCAAAAGACAACACAAGTTTTAATATGAATTTTAGTCATACTTCTGAAGAGGGCTATATTCCTGAAAACAACTTAACGAGATATAACTTTGGTTTTGGAGGTAGTGCTAAACTCTCTAATAAATTTACATTTCAAGGGTCTGCAAATTACGCAAACACTTCTGTTAAAACACCTCCAATTACTGCAAATAACGGTGGTGGAGCTTCTATATTTACAAGATTATTATTTACACCTAGAAATGTAGATTTAACTAATTTGCCATTTGAAAACCCTATTGATGGTTCAAATGTTTATTACAGAAATGACCAAGACAATCCTTATTGGTTAGTAAAAAATTCTAAGACAACTCAAAATATAAGTAGATTTTTTGGAAAAGCTAGTGTAGGTTATGACTTCTCTGAAAAATTTAATCTAGCTTATAGATTTGGACTAGATACTTATACCGAAACTCAAGTTAACCAAACTAATATAGGTGGTGTTAATGAATTAACAGGTATGAAACGCTCAAGTACCGGTGTTAACTACATTTTTGATCACAATTTAATATTTTCTGTTAAAAAGATTGAATTAGCTCCATCTATTGGCTTAAACGCTACTGTTGGTGCGAATGCAAGACGTGATACTTACGACAGAATTGGACATGAAGCAACTGGTCAAGTAGTATTTAATGTATTTACAGATGACAATTTTTCTACAATTACTGATGGTGGCTTAGAATTTGAATCAGAGAAAAATGTATTTGGTGTATATGGAGAAGCTTCTTTTGACTATGATAATTTTGTCTTTTTAAATGTATCTGGTCGTAATGACTGGACTTCAACATTAGAACAAGATAATAACTCTTTATTTTACCCTGGAGTTTCATTATCCTTTATCCCTACATCAGTAGATGCTATAGGTAATTCTGACGCGGTAAAGTTTATAAAACTTAGAGCTGGTTTTGGATCTTCTGCAAGATTCCCAGAACCATATAACACTAGACCTTCATTAGATGCTAACACTAATGCATTTGTAGATGCTGATGGAAATTCAGTTATTACAAATTCTTTACCAAGTGAGAGTGCAAACTTAGATTTAAAACCTGAATTAATTTCAGAGATTGAAGTTGGTTTAGAAGGTAATTTCTTTAAAAATAGAGTTAGTTTAGATCTTACTCTATACAAAAGGTATACTGAAGATCAAATAGTTGACAGACCTATAACTCCATCAACTGGTGCTACATCTATACCATTTAATGTTGCTGAAACTGAGCAACAAGGTATCGAGGTTGCTCTTAACTTTAGTCCTATTAAAACCGATAACTTTACTTGGCAAGTTAGTAGTATACTAACCGCATATGAGAATGAAGTTCAAAGTTTAGGTGAAGGTGTTGAATCATTTGCTTATGCTGGTTTTACAAACCTAGGAAATTTCGCTTCTGAAGATGAACCATTAGGAGTTATTAAAGGTAACTATGCTGTTCGTTATAATCCTGCAAACGTTACAGAAGATAACCCTCTAGGACTAGGTACAACAGGTACTCTTCTAATTAATCCTTTAGATGGTAAAATAATTGATAGTGATGATTTAGGTTTAGATATTGAAACAATTGGGGATCCAAATCCAGATTGGAATATGTCTATTGTAAATAGTTTTTCTTATAAGAATTTAACTTTATCTGGACAACTAGAGTACCAACATGGAGGTGATATTTATTCACAAACTGCTTCACAATTTTACCGTAGAGGTGTAACTTCTGTAAATGTAGACAGAGAAGGAACTTATGTTATCCCAGGTATACTTGCAAATCCAAATACTGGAGAACTTTTAACAGATGATTCAGGGAGTTCTATTAATAACTCTATCGAACTTGGAGCAAATGATTTATATTTTATAAATCTAGTAGATCCAAGTGGACAAGGTATCTATGACGCGAGTCATTTTAGAGTTAGAGAAGTATCATTAAGTTACGTATTAACTCAAAAACAATTAGAGAAAACTCCATTCGGAAGTATTTCACTTACATTATTAGGTAATAACCTATACGTGAAAACTTTTAATATTCCTGACGAATTTTCTATAGATCCTGAGCAATTAAGTACAGGTTCTGGAAACGGATTAGGTTTAGAATTCCAAACAGGACCTACATCTAAACAGTATTCATTTGCTATTAAAGCAACTTTTTAAAAAAAAAATTATGAGAAAAATATTCAAAATAACAACAATATTGTCCACAATAGCCTTACTTATAAGCTGTGAGACAAGTGAGTTAGATTTATTGGACGATCCAAATGCTCTAAATCAATCTGTTGCTGATCCAAGTTATTTATTGAACGATGTTCAACTTTCTTTCAATAATATTATGAATGATTTCAACAACTCCTCTTTAGGTGTAATTCGAATGAGAAATCAATTTGGAACTTATCCAAATGCAGCAGATCCTGTAACAACCATAAACGGTGATGATGGTGCATGGTCGCAAACTTATAAGACTACAGCAAATATTAATATATTAGAAACACAAGCTGAGAGTTCAGATAATGGTTTACATACCCATTTAGGTATGGCTCATTTACTAGAAGCTTATATTTATGTTACTATGGTTGATTATATTGGCGATGTTCCTTTTAGCCAATCAAACAACCCTGTAGAATTTCCACTTCCAATGGTAGATTCTGGATCATCTATATATAATGCAATGTTTGACCAAATTGATCTTGCTATAGCAGATTTAACTCATCCAGATGCTGTTCCTGTTCAAAGTGACTTATATTTTGATGGAGATATCGATAAATGGGTTGCTTTAGCAAACTCACTTAAGATTAAAATGTATAATCAAATAAGATTAGTGGATGCAGATCGCGCTAGAAATGGTATTAACGCTATTATTGGAAGTCAAAACTATATTGATACAAACGAAGAAGATTTTGTTTTTCAATATGGTACTGAACAAAATTTAGTGGAAAGCAGACACCCTTTCTTTACAGGAAATTGGCAAGCAGGTGGTGCTGGAACATATATGTCTAATGGATTTTTAGATATGTTAAATGCTGGAGATGACCAACCTCCTTTTATAGAATCAGGTTCTCCTGACCCTAGATTAAGATATTATATTTATCGTCAAACTAGCAATGCTCCAGCTGGAAGTACTTTACCTTGTTCTACAAGTTCAATTCACGATTACTGTTATGTTGGGAATTTATATTGGGGTAGAGATCACACAGATACTGAAGGAATTCCTAATGATGGTTTAAAAAGATCTACTTACGGAATTTATCCTGGCGGTGGTGCATTTGACAAAGATGGCTTAATACAAGCACGTCAAGCAGCTGCAAATGGAGAATCTTTAGATGGAGCTGGTATAGCACCACATTATTTAGCTTCATTTACTAAATTTACATTGGCTGAATCTGCTCTTACTTTAGGAACATCTGGGAATGCATCATCTTTACTTGAAGAAGGTATTAGATTGAGTATGGATAAGGTTAAAGAATTTGGTAATGTTGGTAATGGTGATGGTTTTGCAATGACACAAGATGATATAGATGATTACGCTACTACTGTTATAGAAGAGTATGATCTTGCATCAGACAATAATGCAAAACTATCTATTATAGTTAGAGAATATTATATTGCTGCATTTGGTAATGGAAGAGAAACTTATTTTAACTATAAAAGAACTGGTTATCCAAATTTACAATCGCCAATATTTTCATCAGGTAGTTTTCCAAGGTCTTACAGATACCCTGCTGATGAAATTACTGCAAACCCAAATATTACACAGAATCCATTGACAAATCAAGTATTTTGGGATGCAAATGCACCAGGATTTATAGATTAATTATTAAATATACTATACTATGATAAAAATAAAAAAATATTTATTCGCCATACTAGCAATAATTAGTGTGTCTTTTTTCACTAGTTGTGAAGATGAAGATAAACATAAATTCCCTCCTTTAAGTGTTGGAGGATTTGTTAAATTTGTTGAACTTCCTGAATTTAATATAGGAGATGATCCTAGTACAGCTAGCTTTGATGAATTTACTGAAGATCCAAATAGCAATGTAGCTTCTTATGAAATAACTGTTCTTGGTGATTTTGAAGGAGCAACTACAGATACACTAACTTTTAGAACAACAAATACTTTTCCTTTTTATGTTGGTTTTACAAGTTCAGAAATTGCATCTGTATTTTCTGTTGATGAATCAGTATTTGTAACTGGAGATAGTTTTGAATTTTTTGGTAAAGCAATTACTTTTGATGGATTAGTTTATGATGGAACTCAAACTGGTTGCGAATGTCCACAAGACCCATTAGATCCAGAAGATCCTGATGCAACTACAGGTACTTGGAATGAAGGAACAACTAATGATGTTTTATTAACTGCACCAACTCTTTTACAAGCTTATAATTGGGAAGTTACATTTGAAGATCCTAATTAAACAATTTAAATATTACTATTTAAATAACACTTTCAAATTTATATCTTGAAAGTTTAAAATCTCCGGGTACTTACTCGGAGATTTTTTTTGTTTACCAATTTATCTATTACAATAAAAACCTTTAAGTCAATTTCTAAGATAGAATTAATAATAGACAATTCTTTCGTTAGTTAACATTGTAAAAAAAAATATTTTTAAGGCACACGAACTCATTCTAAGTTTGTACAATATTAAAATATAAAAAAGTTTCTTGATTTTTAAATTAAAATCACTACTAATACGCTTTTGACGCCTTATTTATATACATATTTATTAAAACATTTAATAAACTTTAGGTATTTTTTTAAATATAATTTATTATCTTCGTAGCTTAATTTAATATCTAAACTAAAATATTATGAAAAAAATTTACATTTTGGCAATTGCGTTAACTGCTTTTGCTTTTACTGGACAATCACAAGAAGTTGATTTAGAAGATGATTTCGACTTCTATAATCTAGGAGATATATCAGCTCAAGCTTTTCACTTTAGAACTTGGAGTGCAGCTGGAGGTGCAGCTGAAGATGCTGATGTAGTTGATACTTTCGCTAGTTCTGGAGGACAATCAATGTTCGTTGATGATTCTGGAGCTGTGGATATGATTATGTTAATTGACGCGGCACCGACATCTGGTGTTTATGATGTTCAATGGAACATGTATGTACCTGCTGGAAATAGCGGATATTTTAATATGCAAGCAGCAATGACTCCAGCTGATGAGGATTGGGCTCAAGCTCTTATGGGTGGTAATGTTTATTTTAACTGTGGTGGTGGTACACCAGGAGAAGGACTTGTTTCTGGAGGTATTGATTGTGAAATTTTAGATGGCGATGTAATCTTTGCTTTCCCACATGATGAATGGTTTAATATAACTTGTAGTTATGATCTTGATGCTCAAACTTGGAAAATGTACGTAAATGGTACTCTACAATTTGCAGATTACCCATTTGAATTTGGTGCTCAAGAATTTGAAGGATTAATTGGAATTGATTTTTACTCTAATGGTTCTACTAATGGTTATTACGTAGATGATTTATTTTTAGGTACTGATTTATTATTATTAGGTTCTCAAGAATTTGAAGCTACTGGATTTAGATCTGCTTTAAATAACAACATCTTAACATTAAGAGCTAATGAAGAAATCTCTAACGTATCTATTTACAATATGTTAGGTCAAGAAGTTTACAGAACTTCAACAAACACTTCTTCTATCAATATGTCTAGTTATGCTAACGGAACTTACATAGTAAAAGTTAACATTGCTGGTACTGAAGGTACTGTTAAAATAGTAAAATAAGAATAACATAAATTATTTTTATATTAGAAAAGGCTGTCTTAATTGACAGCCTTTTTTTATAGTATTCAACATAATAATTAATTATTACACTAAATAGAATGGCACAAAAGCAAGACACAATATTCGGAATATATCCAATCCAGGAAGCTATATCTTCTAATATTATAATAGATAAGCTTTTTGTACAAAAAGATTTTATAAACCCAAAAATTGAAACTATTTTAAAAACACTTGAGGGAAGCGATACTACTATTACCCAAGTACCTATAGAAAAATTAAATAGACTTACCAAAGGTAACCATCAAGGAATAGTTGCTATCTCCTCTCCTATATCATTTTACACATTAGAAAAACTTGTTGAAAAAGCAATAGATAAAGAAGAAAATCCGTTATTTTTAGTTTTGGATCAAATAAGTGATGTAAGAAATTTTGGTGCTATTATACGAACTGCAGAATGTACAGGTGTGGATGCTATTATTATTCAAAAAAAAGGAGGGGCTCCTGTAACTGGCGATACGGTTAAAACCTCTGCTGGTGCAATTTTTAAAATCCCAATCTGTAAGGTTGATCATATAAAAGATGCTATATTTTATCTGCAAGCTTCAAATATTGAAACTATTTCTGCAACCGAAAAAACAACCCAAAGCATTTATAATCTAGATTTAAAAAAACCAATTGCCATTATAATGGGGTCTGAAGGTAAGGGGGTTTCCAAATCTGTATTAAATATAGTTGATCATAAAGCTGCACTTCCTATAAAAGGACAAGTTAATTCATTAAATGTGTCTGTTGCTTGTGGAGCAATACTTTATGAGGTAATAAGACAAAGAAGTCTATAAATCATTTTCAGACGTTTTAGAGCCTTTTTTTAAGGTATAATTAATGGTGATTTTTGGTGGCTTTATAGCCTCAAGCTTTTCTTCAACTTTAGTTTCTTCTAAATAGCTATCTGGTGAAGATTCAATAAAGTTCCCATCCTCATCAAAATGTTTCAAAAACAAATCCTCTTCTGGATTATAACTCTCATTTTCCCATTCATATCTTTTTTGAGGAATTGAGTTCCTTTTAAAAATAATAGCAAATAATAATCCAATCAGAAAACCTGACAAGTGTCCTTCCCATGAAATTTTAGGATCTGTAGGAAATACGTACCAAATAAATCCTCCATATAGAAAGATTACTGCAAAAGACAAAGCCGTTAATTGGTATTGCCTAGAAAAAATACCTTTAAATAATAAAAATGCGGTTAGCATATAAATAACACCACTAGCACCAATGTGTAGGGATGGCCTTCCTATAACCCAAGTTAACAATCCTGTCAGCAATAATCCAAAAAACAAAACTTTCCAACGTATATTCCTATAAAAATAAAATAAAGCTGTTGTTAAAACTACTAAAGGAATAGAGTTATTAAACAAGTGTTTTACATCCCCATGAATAAAGGGACTAAATAGTATTCCTTTTAATCCTTTAATCTCTCTAGGGTAAATTCCTAAATAATTAAAATTTAAATTAAAACGAGACTCTATCCAAAACACTCCTACAATTATTAATAGAAACAGTAAAGGGTAAATTAAAACGTCTGTAGAAAAATGTAACTCTTTTTTATTCGACATATTTAATTGCTTTCAAAAAACACTCCTTTAATCAAATTTATGATAAATTGTCAGTAAATAGACATTAATTATATTGTATTTTTACATGCATGAGCATACCCTTAGCAGAACGTATTAGACCCAATACGTTAGATGATTATTTAAGTCAGGAACAATTAGTAGGCACTAAAGGTGCGATAACTGCACAATTAAAATCTGGAGTACTTTCTTCTATGATTTTTTGGGGCCCTCCAGGAACAGGAAAAACAACACTTGCTACTATAATTGCCAAACAATCTAACCGTCCTTTTTATTCGTTAAGTGCTATCGATAGTGGTGTTGCTGCAGTTAGAAAAGTGATAGATGAAGCTAAAAAAAGTGATACACTATTTTCTACTAAAAATCCTATATTATTTATCGATGAAATACATCGATTTAGCAAGTCACAACAAGATTCTCTTTTAAAAGCTGTAGAAAAAGGTTGGATTACTTTATTTGGTGCCACCACTGAGAATCCAAGTTTTGAAGTTATTCCTGCCCTCCTATCTCGTTGTCAAGTTTATGTGTTAGAATCCTTCAGTAAAAAAGATTTAGAGGCACTTTTAGAACGTGCAATTTATAAAGATGAGTTACTTTCTAAAAAGAAAATAAAGCTTAAAGAGACTGAAGCAATTTTAAGACTTTCTGGAGGTGACGCAAGAAAGTTATTGAATATTTTAGAATTAGTAGTACTTTCTGAAAGTGGAGAGAAGATCACCATTACCAATAAAATGGTGCTTCAAAAAGTACAGAAGAATACCGTTTTATACGATAAAACTGGAGAACAACATTACGATATTATTTCAGCTTTTATTAAATCTATAAGAGGAAGTGATCCTAACGCAGCGGTGTATTGGCTCGCCAGAATGATTGAAGGTGGAGAAGATTTAAAGTTTATTGCAAGAAGACTTCTTATTTTAGCTTCAGAAGACATAGGCAATGCAAATCCTACTGCATTGGTTTTAGCAAATAATACATTTCAAGCAGTTACTACTATTGGTTATCCTGAAGCGCGTATTATATTAAGCCAATGTGTGATTTACTTAGCCTCATCTCCAAAAAGCAATGCATCGTATATGGCGATTAAAGAAGCACAACAATTAGTAAAACAAACTGGAGATTTATCGGTGCCATTACCCATTAGAAATGCACCAACAAAACTTATGAAAGAACTCGGTTATGGGAAAGAATATCAATATGCTCATAATTATAAAGGGAATTTTGCAAAACAAGAGTTTTTACCCGATGAAATTAAGGGTACACAATTATATAACCCTGGTAATAACACAAAGGAAAATAGTTTTAGAATCTATTTAAAAAATCTCTGGAAAAATAAATATGAATATTAGTTTTCTAAACTATACACTTCTGTAGTAGCTCCTCGCTTAATAATTAAATTTTTTGAAGTATCAAATTGAGCATTAAACTTATTATTATTGATATCGGTAAGAATTATTTTATTATTTAACAAAACGATTTTACCAATAAGCAATAAGCCATCATCAGATTCAATTGACTCCTCATAAAATGAATAACCCATTTTGGTTTTTCTAAGTAAAAAAGTTTTATCTTTATAACTATAGTTTGAAAACTTAGTTGTTGGAAGGTTTTCTGAACTAGAAATATTAATATTAAACTCAGTATTATTTGTATTATTATTTTGTTTAGACTCTATTGTAACAATAGCTGTAGATGAAATATTTACTGTTTTATTTGAAATACTTTTATCATCAACTTCAGTATTTTTATAATTCAGTTTTCCGATTTCTTTTTGAGAAACATTAAGCTTTTTTATACTCTCGAACGCTTCTCGTAAAGATTCATTATAGGCTTTTTTATAATCTTTTTCTTTACTTTTTCCTTGCGATGACCTAAATAATTCAATTTCATTACAATCTTTAATAGTAACTTCTACAACTGTAGTAATAAAACCTGGAGTTCCTTTTACCTCAGCCCACAATCCATCACAACGTTTTAAATGCCTGGGCACTTCTCTATTAAAATATGCATGGAATCCATATTTATTAAATAGAAATTTTGTTAGTGAATTTAATTGATACTTATCTTTTTCATCCTGAAAATCAAACTTTTCGGGAACAATTATATAGCTATAATCACTTAATGAGTTTTGAGAGAATCCATTTGTAGCTACAAATAAAAACAGAACAACTAATACATGAAATTTTTTCATTCTTTGTCTACAATAATATTAAAGCCAAGTTGTAAAGATACACTTTTTGCTTTTGCGATATTCTGGTACCATTGTAAATTATCTGCCATAATATAAAAATTAACAACACCCACATTCGCAACTAAACCCAACCCAAAATTAGCATAGGAATAAGAATCTATTGTATAAGTAGCTTTTGTAGAAATATGTTCAGAAAAACGGCGATAATAAAAAAGAGTGGCTGCCATTTGCGGACCCTTGGGACGGTACATACTATAATATTGAAAACCAATAGATTGATTAAATTTTTGGTTCTCCCCCATTTTTAAACAATTACATTCTCCACTACCACCAATAGCTTTCCCAAAATTATACTTTAAAGATCCATTTATTTTTAAAGGACGAAATTTATTATATGAATTATTTAAGGTGTCCACAGGAAAAGTATCTTCTATTTCATCTATTAAATCATCATAATAGGGAGGTGCGGGCTCTCCTACTTCAAGTGGTGGAAATAAAAGCTCTATACCATCAAGTGTATATTCTCCTTTTACTTGATAGGTCTCTATATCTTTTTTGTAAAAAACAGCTCCTAAATCTAAAAAACTAGCACTAGCTGTCCATTGTTCATTAATTTCGTAAGTACCACCTAAATCTAATCCAATTCCTAAATTACCACCAAAAAATGCACGTCCTAGTACTTCACTTACTACTTGAGTAGAACCATCTAAATCTTCTAGGGATGCAATCCCTGAAGTTTGAACAGTAATATTTGCATTACTTACTATATGTTCATAAATATTATTATCTGTTTCACTAATACGAGTTACAAAAGTTCCTTGATTATTAGTACTATGAAAACTTAACATACTAGAGTAAATTTTTCCTCGTACACCTAAAGTTAGTTTTTCAGTAAGCTTTTTATTGACGCCAAAATGATAAATTGTAAGTAATTCACCGGTTGTGCTAATTTCGCTTAAATCAAATTCTTTTCCAATATAATTGGCGTTACCTTCCCAAGCTAGTATCGCTAAATCTCTGGGAAAATATAAAATAAAATCTAATTCTTGATATACCCCTCCCGAAAAATAAATATCCTTTTTATTTTTCCAACCAAAATTTAGAATATCCAATTGTTCTGTTGCAGTAAAAAAGTCAGTATTTTTTAAATCAAATATTTTATTGCGTATCCGTTCATTAATATCACCATTAGAATCTTTAAAAATATCATACGCCGAAACTCCTGAAGAACCTCCATTAAAATGAATTTGCGATAAAAAAGGAATTCCAAAATGATAATCGTAATTGACAATACCTCCAGGATTAAGTAACATGGATTGAGGAACCTCCTCTAATCCATAAAGTACTTGTTTATTCTGAGCATTAAACAAAATTACCCAAAACATGAGAATACATGTAATTAGGTTTTTCATTGCTCAATTTTTAAATAGTAAGTTGTTTTAGATTGTAATTTTAAGGTGCCTTCTAAATTATCGCCTGGGGCTAAGGCAATAATATTAACGACCACTTTCCCAGCATTGGTTAAAGCTATCAAAGCCTCTCCTTCTATATTTTCTAAATGCTCTGTAATTAATGGAGAATTAACAGAGCCAGCGCCTACAGGGAATATTATTTCATATTGAAGCTCATTAAAATCATCTAAAAATTTATATTCAGAGATAAAATTAACAGGAAAACTATTAGTGTTTTTAAAAAAGAATTCAGCTCTTATCAAATTGTCTACGGCAAATTCATCATTTAAAAAATCAAAATTCGTAGTGTCTGTAACAATTAAATTATTAACTCCAATATCTGAAAAGCTTTCCGAATTTAAATTAAAAAACAAAAAATCTAATTCTACGACTGGGGTTACCAAAATGTCATCTGTTTGATCAAAATCGGTATCCTTTACACAGGCTGTAAAAAACAGCATGGCAAAGCCTATTAAAAGAAGTAGGTTTAGTATTATTTTCATAATTGTTGGGACAATTTAAAATATAACGTAATATATAACAGAAAAAGTATCTTTACAAATGCCTTTTAATTTCAAGCAGATGATCTACTACGATATATTTCTCAGGTATAGATTCTTTCCTATAATTATAATACATCGTTTCCATACCTACATTTTCTGCACCTAAAATATCAGCTTCAAATGTATCACCTATCATAATACTTGAAGAAGCATTTGCTTTTGCTTTTTTTAAAGCAGAAGTGAAAATCAAAGGGTTTGGTTTTTTAACACCAATTTCTTCAGAAGTAGTAACTGTAGAAAAATGTTTTTTAATTCCGCTATTTGTAAGTTTTAAATGCTGAACATCATTAAAACCATTAGTAATGATATGAAGAGTATATTTTTCTACCAAATAATCTAAAATCATTTCTGCACCTTTAAAAAGATGGTTATCTCGGGGTAATTCCTCTATATAGGATTCTGCTAATTCATCTATTTTTTCAATCGTATAGTTTAACTTAAACAACTCAAATGTTTCAATGAGTCTTCCCCTTCTTAATTCTTTTTTACTCACCTTATCTTCTCTAAAAAGTTTCCAATAATCAAAGTTAATAGGTTCATATTCTTTTATAAAATCCTCAACAGCTATAGTTATGGCATGTTTTTTAAAAACCCTTTTAAAAGCAAGCATCGAGTTTTTATCAAAATCCCAAAGGGTATGATCAAGGTCAAAAAATATATCTGTAATTGTCTGATTATTCATTTGTTATTAATTAATTGATGAATCTTTTGATAGTTTCACAAAAAGATCCTTCCAGACCTTATTAGGCTTTATAGGGGTGAAATTTTTATTGGAAAAAATTATTGAAAAAGTTCCATTTACTTTTTTTACAGAAGCTAATGACTCTCCTACTTTTTTTGTTATTTCAGAGTCTTTTTTTCCTTTAAATGCTGTCGATGCAAAAGCAATGGGATGAATTAATAAAGGGGATACTATCTCATAATCTAAATCATAAAAAAGAAAAGGCGTACAGGTACTTGCCCTAAACCCAGATTGATTTTCATAAACCATTGAAAAATCTTCTTCAACTTCTAATTCCACTAAATTTCTATAACTATGAGGAAGATTAACCCTATACTGTGTATTCATAGAGCTTATTAAATTTCTATTAATAATTTTTTCTAATTGAGTTTTTTCCTTTTTAAGAATTTTATCACTCTTTAATGAATCTTTTGAAAAAATTAATCCAATCTGCTTATAGTCTGAAACTGTTTTAATCAATAATTTAAACTTTTTTCTTCTGTAATTAGTCCCTTCAATAAAATGTATTGCTTCTCCTAACAAAAAGAATATGGTAAGTTTTGTTTTATTCGCTTTTACTGTATTAATAACCCAATTGAAAGTATTATTAGGATCTTCTTTTAAACCTAAAACAACGCCTACTCTCCATACAACGTTTCTTAGTTTGAAATTAATAATATCTATGGTAAATCCTGAAATTGACCTTAAAATTCCTTTTTGTTTATAAGCAAATGGCTCAGAAGCATTTATCAAATTATGAATATTCATCTTTTTAGTCGGAAACTCTATATAAGAAAATGTTCTTTCTAATACCTCTTTAAACTTATAAGCCCAAATATCTACCAAAGGATATTGTAAAAACTCTTCTTTATAAGCTAAACTTTCCGAAGCAAGAAAACGCCCTTGTTCATCTTTAACATGAGGTAAATATTCTTCATACCTACTCAATAAATAAAAACTTGCCGAAAATATATCGAAAGGTAATCCACTCTTTTCTCCTACAGAAAAAAAACATTTCGTCTCTTCCCAACTTCTAATCGAAATATTAAAACTTTCAAAACCCTGTTGTGTTAATAATCCATAACTCTGTATAAATAATTCGTTTCCTAATGGCTTTTTACCATATGATAATTTAGGCCCAGAATAAGCAATAAACTCTTCTATGATATTGGTGAAATTAACTTCAATTCCTAAAACTCGAAAACAGATGTGTTTAAAGATATAAGTTATCCTATGGGTGGTTTTAAGTGTATAAATTAAAAGCATAAATAATATTACAGAAGACTTTCATCAGCAAAGCTAAAATACGCTTTTTCAGTAATAATTACATGATCCAAAACTTTAATATCTAAACTTTCGCCTGCCATTTTTAACTTTTGTGTAATTTGCTGATCGGCTCGACTTGGTTTCAACGTTCCAGAGGGATGATTATGTGCTAATATTAGTCCCACTGCGCCTAATTGTAAAGCTGTTTTAAGTACTAACCTAACATCTACCAAAGTTCCTGTAATTCCACCTTTACTTAATAGTGCTTTTTGCAATACTTTGTTGGAATTATTTAAATATACAATCCAAAATTCTTCATGAGGCAATTCACCAATAATGGGTTGCATCAATTCGAAAACAGAATTGCTTGAAGTTATTTTTTTCTTTTCTAAAGCTTCTGCCCCTCTTCGTCTTCTTCCCAATTCTAATGCGGCGATTATGGTCACTGCTTTTGCTTCCCCTATCCCCTTAAATGTCATTAACTCACTTGTGGATAGTTTCCCTAATTCATTTAAATTTAAGGTTGCAGCCGCTAATATTCGTTTACTTAAAGCCACAGCACTTTCATTTCGACTTCCCGAACCAATTAATATTGCAATAAGTTCCGCATTGCTCAATGTACTTTTTCCTTTCTGAAGTAATTTCTCCCTAGGACGGTCATCTTCACTCCAGTTCTTAATAGAAAAGGATTTTTTTTTATCTTCCAAAATAAGTGATTTACTAATCGGGGAGACTCTAAAGATAAACATGTATATTTAAACTGAAAAAATATATCCTATGAAATTTTTATTTTAAGAAGAACCTTTAATCTTGAATTAAAAAACAATAAAACTATAAATCGCATTGTATCCACCTAAACATCATCAAAGTCAAGACCAGCAAAAAATGATAGCTGTAATAAAACAGTATCCATTTGCCATGCTGGTTTCCGTATTAGACAGACAGCCGTTAGTAACACATATCCCAATTATCTACAATGAAGCTACAGATAAATTGGTTGCTCATATAGATAAGTACAATCCTCAAGTAGCTACCTTGAAAAATGGAGCTGAAGTGACTGTTGTTTTTAGAGGGCCTGACACCTATATATCCCCAAGTGTGTATACTACAAAACAACTACCTACATGGAACTATATTATTGTTCATATTAAAGGAACCATTTCCTTAATTAATGATCCTGAAGATGCAAAAGATACTATGATCGCTATGACTAATTTTTTAGAAGGTACAGCACAAAAATTTGTATTAGACAAAGATAATAGAGGTATGAGAAATTCGATTAATTATATCCAAGCTTTCGAAATTAACATCACTAACTGGGAAGGAAAGCTTAAACTCTCCCAAGATAAAAACGAACAAGATCAAGAAAATGCAAAAAAGGAATTAATAAAAAAATCCCGTGAGGATATCACAGGATTTATTGGTGAAATGTATTTATAGCTTTATTAAGAAATCAATTCTTTTACCTCATCAAAATCCAATCCTCCATAATTACCACTACTCATCAATAATAATGAAGTGTTTTTAAATTTTTGCAAAAATAAAAAGGCCTTAAATTCTGCTGGATTATTATAGATTACCAGATCTTCTCTTTGAAAGGCCTCTGCTATTTGTTCTACTTTTATTTTGTTTAACTTTTTAATTTTCACAGCATGAGGAGAATAAAATACCACTGCCACATCTGCTGCATCTAAAGCTCCCTTATATTCTTTTAAAAACTCAGGGTTCAAACTACTATAAGTGTGTAACTCTAAACAAGCAATTAGTTTTCGGTTGGGGTATTGGTTTTTTAATGCTTGCGTTGTTGCCAAAACTTTTGAAGGAGAATGAGCAAAATCTTTATATGCAATACTGGTTTCGGTTTCTGCAATTTTCTCTAATCGCTTGCTGGCTCCTTGAAAGGTTGAAATCGCTTCATAGAAATCATCTTCATCAACCCCCATGTGTTGGCAAATCCATTTTGCTCCAGCTAAATTATTTAGATTGTGTTTTCCAAATATTTCAATAGGCATTGGGCCTTCTTCAGTTTCTAATAATGTAATACCATTATCTACCGTATAGTTGGGAGTTTGATAGGGGAACTTTCTAATAGTATTATTAGATGTTTCTACAACGCTCTTTACCTCTTCATCTTCGATATTATACGTAATACTTCCACCTTCAACAATAGAATCAACAAATATTGAAAATTGATCCACATAACCTTTATAAGTAGGAAACACATTAATATGATCCCAGGCAATTCCACTTATCAAAGCAATATTGGGTTTGTACAAATGAAATTTTGGACGTCTATCGATAGGTGAACTTAAATATTCATCGCCTTCTAAAACAATAAAATCATTCTCGTTGGTAAGTTTTACCATAACATCAAAACCTTCCAACTGCGCACCTACCATATAATCAACCTCTTTATTCTGTTCATGCATTACATGCAATATCATGGATGTTATGGTCGTCTTTCCATGGCTTCCTCCAATTACAACTCTAGTTTTATTTTTAGATTGCTCGTATAAAAATTCTGGATAAGAATATATTTTAAGGCCTAATTCTTGTGCTTTTACTAATTCGGGATTATCTGCTTTTGCATGCATTCCTAAAACGATAGCATCAAGCCCTTTGGTAATTTTTTCTGGAAACCAACCCAATGTCTCTGGAAGAATTCCTTGAGCTTTTAATCTACCCTTTGAAGGGTTAAATATCTCATCATCACTCCCTGTAATCTGATCCCCTCTTAAATGTAATGCTAGTGCTAAATTGTGCATGGCGGATCCGCCAATGGCTATAAAATGTATTTTCATTTATAAAAATCTTAGTCATGGTAAAGATACATAATTAGGGGGTTTTCATACTTTAACTTGAGGTATAAACTCAACGAAAATTCAATAATAATTACATATTAAGAATTAACGTCTTTTCCTTAAGAGCAGGTTCAAAATCGGAATATAATACTAGTACTTTGTCGATCCAAATAAGGGCATTGACCTTATCCCCTTTGTGTTTATAGATTTGAGAAAGTCTTAAGTAAGCCCATTTTATCGAATATTCATCTACAGAAGAAAAATTTTCAATATAATTAATTAATCCCTTTTTTCCTTTTTCTAACTCTAAATTAAAAGCTGCGGAAACTTCACCTAATTGATAATTTAAAGTGTTCAATTGTAGTTTCTCGTAGGCTTCTTCAATGATAGAAATAGCTTTTTTTGGTTCATCATTCTTTTTATAAAATGAGATCAGTTTATTAAAACAGGTAAGTGAACCTCCAACTTCAATTGCTTTCTTATAATTCTCTTCAGCTAAACCAACTTCCTCATCATATTCATAAACATATCCTTTGGCCAAATAGCCATCCACTGGGGAAATTATTTGTAACTCCTCGGCATACGCTAAGGCTTTTCGTATGCTTCCTCCTATAATTACAGGCAATTCAGTATAAAACACCACCAATGCCCATCTAGAATCGATATGAGTGGCATCTAATTTTGCAGCTAATAAAAATTCCTCTTTAACTTCGTTCATTGTAAAAAGAGCTAATAATTTATTATTACTTAATGCATACCTCCCTAAAGCTTGGCCATATTTATAATGATAATTCGCATTTTTCGCGTCTTCTTTTACTAGTTGAGCATATACAAATACAGCGTCTTTCCAATTCTTTTGTTGCACATAAGTATCCCCTATTATTTCTAATTCTCTTATTCCATCAGGTTGAGTATTATTATAAATAGCCAATAACCTTTCCGCTTTTGTGTATTCCTTATTTTTAATTAAGCCTTCTATTTCTTCAACTATGGATTGACCTAAAGTCAAAAATGGAAATAGTAGTATTAGTAAATATTTAATCATTTTATTGAGAAAAAGTGACAAATTTAGGGTTTATGTTGATATTGAATGATAACTTCTCAAAAATATTGCTTTATATATTATTATCTTTCAATTCTAATCTCAAAATAAAAAATTATGAATTCAAAAGTTTTTATGGTTATCAGGATTATTTTTGCCTTAGCATTATTGTTTTTTGGGGCAAATAAATTATTTCATTTTATGGACCCTCCACCTCCTCCAGAAGAAGCAATGGGTTATTGGACAGCACTCACAATTACAAAAACCATGATCGTTGTGGCTATCGTTGAAATATTAGCTGGCCTTACCTTAATTTTAAATAAATATGCTGCACTTATGATGATCATTTTAATGAGTGTTTCTGTAAATGCTATATTATATCATTTAGCTTTAGACTCTGCAAGTATAGGGATGGCTGTAGGATTATTACTACTTAATATCCTAATGTTATATAATTATAAAGACTCCTATAAAGAGTTGCTTAAGGTATAACATTAAAGAGGCTTTCGCCTCTTTTTTTATTTTTTAGGAGGAAAACCTTTTAAAATCTTATTTATAAGTTCAAAATAATAGTCATCCTTTTGTGATGGACTTGCTTTTACTTTTAACTCATCACTTCCCACAGCTTGCCAAAATAGCTTGTCTTCTTTTTCATCGATAAAATCAAAAGTTAATTTTTGATTAATAATATCTCCACCTACGGGAACACCACCGCTAACACCAACAGATCCATTATGTCCACCTCCACCCATACCAAATCCGATTGTAGTGTTAGATTTACTTACAAATTCTTTGGCAAAAAAGTTGATTAAAAACTGTGGAGATGTACTCTTCTTAAATCCGTAAGATTGCAATACACTATCGGTAGCTTTCATAATTCGAATGTTATCCAGATTGCTAAGTCCTGAGCTTATATTTGGGTAAAAATCGTAAGTTTTATAAATCGAAAAATCGGTTTGAGAATCGTAATCGTAATTGACTGTTGCTCCACATGAAACAATGACTACAGAAGTAATTAGAATCAATAAATATTTCATTACTTTTTTTATAAAGGTATTAAAAAAGCTGGGTCTATTTCACTTCTTTATTCAACATTCCCCACAACTTATCCTTAAGTTCCATCAACCCTTGTTGAGCAACCGAAGAGAAGAATAAATACGGAATGTCTTTAAAATCTTTATCCAACTCTACCTTCATTTCTGATTGTAACTCCTCATCCAGCATATCACATTTAGATATGGCTATCAATCTGTCTTTGTCCAACATTTCAGGATTGTAGCGTCTTAATTCATCCAATAAGATCTCGTATTGTTTTTTAATATCGTCTGCATCAGCAGGAATTAAAAACAATAAGGTAGAATTACGTTCAATATGTCTTAAAAAGTAATGTCCAAGTCCTTTTCCTTCGGCAGCTCCCTCAATAATCCCAGGTATATCAGCCATCACAAAAGTTTGATGATCCCGATATTTAACAATTCCCAAATTGGGTTTTAAGGTGGTAAACTCATAATTGGCAATCTTTGGTTTTGCAGCGGTAACCACAGAAAGTAAAGTTGATTTCCCTGCATTAGGGAATCCTACCAAACCTACATCTGCCAACACTTTAAGTTCAAGTGTAATATCCACTTCCACTCCATCTAATCCAGGTTGTGCATAACGCGGAGTTTGATTGGTAGAACTTTTAAAATGATCGTTCCCTAAACCACCCTTCCCTCCTTGGGCAATGATAATCTCTTGTCCTTTTTCGGTGATCTCAAGGATGATATCTTGTGTTTCCGAATCTCTAACAACAGTTCCTAAAGGCACTTCTATTATTACATCTTCACCATCTGCACCCGTACTGGTTTGTTTACTACCAGCGCCTCCATGTCCAGCTCTATAATGCCTTTTAAACTTTAAATGATAAAGCGTCCAAAGACTCTCATTGGCTCTTAAAATAATATGACCACCACGTCCACCATCACCTCCATCGGGGCCACCCTTTGGAATATATTTTTCTCTACGTAAATGTGCGCTTCCCTGCCCTCCTTTACCAGAAGTAAGGTGCATTTTTACATAATCTACAAAATTTCCTTCAGTCATAATTCACTCCCTGTTAAGCCAGGGGTCTATTTTATTCACTGCTAACGCAATGAGTTTGTTATTCTGAACTAGTTTCAGAATCTAATTATATAATTCGAAATCTTAAAATATTTTGCTATCGCAGAAATTTTAAAGATTGTCAATTACTTTACAAAGACGAACTGTAATTTCTTCTATGTTCCCAACTCCATCAACACCAAAATATTTACTTTGTGTTTCGTAATACTCTTTTAAAACCGCAGTTTTGGTTTCATATTCATTAAAACGATTGCGGATTTTATCTTCATCTTGATCGTCTGGTCTTCCACTTGTCTCTCCTCTTTTTAATAAACGTGCTACTAATAAATCTTCAGAAACTTCCAAAGCAACCATTCCATTAATTCCTTCTCCTTTTTCAGCTAAAAAAATATCTAATGCTTTTGCCTGAGAATTTGTTCTTGGGAACCCATCAAATATAAAACCTTTAGCTTCTGAATTTTTATCTACTTCAGCTTTTAACATATCTATTGTCACCTCATCAGGCACCAAATCTCCATGATCCATAAAGGATTTAGCTAACATTCCCAATTCGGTTTCATTTTTAATATTATATCGAAATACATCTCCAGTTGAGATATGTACTAGGTTATATTTTTCTTTTAACACTTCAGCTTGTGTACCTTTCCCAGCACCAGGAGGGCCAAACAATACTATATTCTTCATTTTACCTTGTTTTAACTTATATATTTCATTCAAATTTCTTCCCAATCCATTATAATCCAAACCATAACCTACAATAAAATCATTGGCTATGTCCATACCTATATAGTCAATTTTATAGCTTTTTCTATAGGCATTGGGTTTATAAAACATCGTTGCAATTTTATAACTATTCACCTCTTCCTGCTGAAGAATTTTTATGATTGCTTCAATGGTATTTCCTGAATCAACAATGTCTTCAACAATTATAACATCTCGACCTTTTAAAAAAGGATCTACTCCCATAACCGTAGAAACATCACCAGTAGATTTTGTTCCTTCATAAGATGCAACTTTAATAAAACTCATCTCACAATTTCCTTGAAACTTCTGAATGACGTCGGAAGCAAAAAAGAAAGCCCCATTCAATACAATTAAAAATACTGGAGATTTCTCTTTATAATCTTCATTAATTTTTACAGCAACACCATTGACGGCTTGGTTTATTTCAGTTTCTGAAATAAATGTTTCGAAAAATAAATCGTGTAATTGAATCATTAAAAAATATCTTATGTTTTTATTAGACATGTATACCTAATGCCTTGAAAAATAAAGTTGCAAAGATAAGGATTAACTTATTATTTCTCTTAGACTTCTCAGTTCGATTAGAATGATTTATTTTTGCTTTTTTATAGGAACAATTTATGAATCATTATTTCTCTTCAGAATTTACTTTAGGCATCCTAGGTGGCGGACAATTAGGCAAAATGCTCCTTTACGAAACGCGAAAGTTTGACATTAATACCCATGTATTAGATCCCAGCGATGAGGCTCCATGCAAGATTGCTTGCGATGTTTTTGAACAGGGGAATTTGATGGACTTTGAGACCGTTTATAACTTTGGAAAAAAAGTGGATGTACTCACTTTTGAAATTGAACACGTTAATATTGAAGCATTAGAAAAACTTGTATCTGAAGGAATTTTGGTATATCCATCTCCTGAAACATTACGAAACATCAATAACAAAGCTATTCAAAAGCAATTTTATAAAACCCATCAAATTCCAACTTCTCCTTTCCATATTTTTGAAACTAAAAAGGAATTATTAAATGCAATTTCTGAAAACAAAATAGAATTCCCATTTGTATGGAAACAAAGCACAGGAGGATATGATGGTATGGGCGTTTGTATGATTAGAGAAAAGGAAGATGTAGATTCGCTTCCAGACACTCCTTGCATTACTGAAGAATTAATCCCCTTTAAATATGAATTGGCTGTAATAGTCGTAAGAAATCCTAAAGGAGAAATTAAAACCTATCCAGTGGTAGAAATGGAGTTTCATCCAGAAGCCAATCAGGTTGAATATGTAATCTGCCCAGCAAGAATAGAGGAATCTATTGCTGAAAAGGCAAGAAATATTGCTGTTAATGTTTCTGAAGCATTTCAACATGTAGGTTTATTGGCGGTAGAAATGTTTCAAACAGAAACAGGTGAAATTATAGTAAATGAAGTGGCACCACGACCTCATAATAGTGGACATTATAGCATAGAGGGAAGTTATACCAATCAATTTGAACAACACCTCAGAGCAATTTTAAATCTTCCTTTAGGCAATACCGACAGTAAGCTTCCTAGTATTATGGTAAATTTGGTAGGAGCTGAAGGACATACTGGAGCGGTTGTTTATAAAAATATAGAAGATATATTAGCAATGGATGGGGTGACTCCACATATTTATGGGAAAAAAGAAACTCGTCCCTTTCGGAAAATGGGCCATGTAACCATTATCAACAAAGAAATGGAAAAGGCACATCAAATTGCCGAGAAAGTAAAAGAAACGATTAAAGTAATAAGTAAATAATTGTATTATGAGTAAAGTAGGAATCATTATGGGAAGCACAAGTGACTTGCCCATTATGCAAGAAGCAATCGATATTTTAAAAGGATTCGATATTGAAATTGAAGTGGATATTGTTTCCGCACATAGAACTCCAGAAAAATTATTCGATTACGGAAAAAATGCCCACGAAAGAGGATTTTCGGTAATTATTGCCGGCGCTGGAGGTGCAGCACACCTTCCTGGAATGATTGCATCACTCTCTCCTCTACCTGTAATTGGAGTTCCCGTAAAATCAAGAAATTCTATTGATGGCTGGGATTCTGTACTATCCATTCTTCAAATGCCTGGAGGTGTCCCTGTAGCTACAGTAGCATTAGATGGCGCCAAAAACGCAGGCATTCTTGCTGCTCAAATTATTGGTATTGGAGACAAATGTGTTTTGGATAAAGTTTTAGCCTATAAAGAAGGTTTGAAGATGAAAGTGGAGGAAGGTGCTAGGAGATTGAAGAAGTAACTATTCCAAGGCTTTGTGACCTTAGTAGTTAAAAACCTAACCACAAAGAGCACCAAGAAGGCACAAAAAAGCACAGAGAAATCTTAAAATACAGGTGTTATAACCACTTCAATAGCTATTCTGTCTAGACATATAAATAAATTCATTACTACTATAAACATGCACAACCCATTACTTAAGTCTTTTGACACCGCTCCATTTTCAGAAATAAAAAATGAGCATTTTTCACCAGCAATTCAACAATTAATTAAGAACACCAAAGTTGAAATTGATACGATTACTAATAATCCCGAAACACCTACTTTTAAAAATACAGTCGAAGCTTTAGATTATACAGGGCAAGAATTAGACAGAGCAACAAGTGTGTTTTTTAACCTGAATAGCGCCGAAACTAACGCCGAAATTCAGGAAATTGCTCAAGAGCTCTCCCCATTATTATCCGATTTTCAAAATGATTTACTTTTAAATGAAAAATTATTTAAAAGAGTAAAACAAGTTTTTGACCATAAAGAATCGTTTACGTTAACCGTTGAGCAAAAAACACTACTTGAAAAACAATACAAAGGCTTTTCAAGAAATGGTGCTAATCTCTCTGATGATGATAAGGAAACATTACGAAAAATTGATTCCTCTCTTTCTAAATTAAAATTAAAATTTGGTGAGAATGTTTTGGCAGAAACCAATGCATATGAGCTTCATATAACAAACGAAGATGATCTATCTGGACTACCCGATGGAGTCAAAGAATTGGCATTACAAACTGCCAAGGAAAAAGGAAAAGAAGGCTGGATATTCACCTTAGATTACCCAAGTTATGTTCCTTTTATCACTTATGCAGACAATAGAGAGCTAAGAAAAAAAATAGCCATCGCTTTTGGCGCAAGAGCATTTCAGGAAAACGAATTCAATAATCAAAAAAATGTTTTAGAAATCGTCACACTTCGCCATAAACGCGCACAATTATTAGGTTATAAGACTCACGCACATTTTATTTTGGAGGAAAGAATGGCGAAATCTCCAAATAAAGTTATTGATTTTTTAAATGAATTATTAGAAAAAGCCCAGCCCGCAGCAAATAAAGAATTCAAAGAATTAGAAGTTTTTGCAAAGGATTTAGATGGAATTGAGCATCTTGAAAAATGGGATGGCGCTTATTATTCAGAAAAATTAAAAAAGAAACTTTTCGATTTAGATGACGAACAATTAAAACCCTACTTTAAACTTGAAAATGTTATTGAAGGAGTTTTTACGATTGCAAATAAATTGTATGATTTAAATTTTGAAGAAGTTACTAACATAGACAAATACCACGAAGAGGTAAAGACCTATCAAGTAACTGACAATAACAATAAATTGGTTGCTATTTTTTATGCCGACTTTCACCCTAGAGCTGGTAAACGTGGTGGTGCCTGGATGACATCCTTTAAACCTCAGCAAATTAAAAATGGAATAAATGACCGTCCACATATTTCTAATGTTTGTAATTTTACTAAACCTACAAAGAGTAAACCTTCGTTACTTACTTTTAATGAAGTAACTACGCTGTTTCACGAATTTGGACATGCACTGCATGGCATGCTTGCAAACACTACTTACAAGAGTCTTTCAGGAACAAGTGTTTCTTGGGACTTTGTAGAGTTACCAAGTCAGGTATTAGAAAATTGGTGTTATGAAAAAGAGGCTTTAGAACTCTTTGCAAAACATTATGAAACTGGTGCAATCATTCCAATGGAGCTTATTGAAAAAATAAAAGCTTCGGCAACTTTTCACGAAGGGATGCAAACACTTAGGCAATTGAGTTTTGGTAAGTTAGACATGGAATGGCATGGTAAAGATCCTTCAGCAATTAATCAAATTAAAGAATTTGAAAAAAATGCATTTTCAAATACCCAATTGTATCCAGATGTCAAAGAAAATTGTATGAGTACTGCCTTTTCTCATATTTTTCAAGGAGGATATTCCTCAGGATATTACAGTTATAAATGGGCAGAAGTACTAGATGCAGATGCATTTGCTTATTTTAAAGAGGAAGGAATTTTCAATAAAGAAACTGCCAATAAGTTTAAAGACTATATTCTTTCACAAGGAGGAACTCAAGATCCAATGGACCTATATATCAAGTTTAGAGGAAAGAGCCCCAACCCAGAAGCTTTATTAAAAAGAGCTGGATTATTAAAATAAAAAAAGTCGAAAATACTTGAATCAATCTAAGTATTTTCGACTTTTTAATATGTAGAAATTATAAGCCCTACTCGCTTATTCTTATATATCTAATTAATGATAACCTTTTTTGATACTGATGTTTGTTTATCAATAATAAAAGTAGCTATATACACTCCCCTACTAAAGGATTGTGTAGAAATACTTCCTGTTTTTGAAACAATTGAAGATTCTAACACCCTTTTACCTTGCATATCATATAAGATAACAGTTGTAAAATCTCTATTTGCAGCTTCTAAATTATAAACAAGTTGCCCATTTTGAGTAAAAACAGAAACTTCATTAGCCAAGGCATCATCCACAGACAATAAGTTACTTTTAGCAACTTCTATTAAATATTCTGCACATAATTTGGAAAATTTAGCTGCATGATCTGCTGTTCCCGAAACACTAAAGGTATCATCAGGGGTATGGATATTCCCATTATGTTGCCCGAAATTTGCTTCAAAAGGAAATGAGGACATATAACCTTCACTTGTCCAACTGGCATGATCTGAACAACCATAGTTACAAAGAGACGTACCATAAGTTATTTGGTGATCTCCCGTTGTATTGTAATGATCAATTAGAGACATTAAAAAATTATTCAATGTAGCATTAGTATAATCTGTAATAAACGAAACATCAACCGCAGAACCATTATAGTTAGTCATATCAAACTGCACTACAGAGATTACATTCACATTATTATCAGCATATTCTTCAGCAATTTCAGCAGAACCTACAAGTCCTATTTCTTCAGCAGCATAAGCCATTACTTCAATCGTTCTATTAGGAACAAATCCCAATTCGAATAAAGCTCTAACAGATTCTGTCATCGTAGCAATTCCTGAAGCATCATCATCGGCTCCTGGAGCATCATTATCATCCCACGATGTGGAATCCAGATGTCCTCCTACAACTACAATTTCATCAGGCATTTCGGATCCCTCAATTGTCATAATCACGGAAGGCATATTAGTATTTACGTGATTAAATAATCTTACACTTACATCGGTTCTACCGTAAAAAGCAGCCATTGCTTCCCATTTAGCTTTTAAATCGTTGGCAACATCTATCGCAATAGGAAAGGCATGGTAACGTGTTCCATAACTTACTAATTCTAAAATATGGTCTTCAATATTTTGTGTATTAATTAAATCTAAGGCACCGTTTACTAGAATATCTTCAGATATTGTGAAAGCCATTTTATTGGCAGGTATTTCTTTAGGTTCTTTATATAAAGCTGCAATCGCCTCTTCTTTCGAGCTTTTAAAAATATAACCAGGACCGTGTACTAATACTTTGTCATGTAAATAATGACCCGCGTGTTCCGTAAAATAAACCGCAACTTCATTTCTTCTTTTTTCTAATATTTCAACCTCATCCGGCAAGTCCTTTTTAAGTTCAAGGGCATCAGATAATGACATGGTAGCATAAATGCTTTTTAATTCTTGAGCAAAACTATTAAAGGAAAACAGTAATACTACAAGAGTAATTAAGTGTAGTTTTTTCATAATTAATTTTTTTTAAAAATAATATATATAATTAAAACATACTCTTAAAAAACTTTTAATTCTTTTAAAAACAATGGAGTATAAAAAAAATCTGAAAAAACCTGAAAATCTTCCTATTTTTGTAAAAAAGACACAATGCCAAAACACCAACTATATCCTGAAACTTGGGTAGATAAATATTCAGATTATCTATTCAACTTCACTATTTCACGAGTCAATAATGGTGAAATAGCTAAGGATTTAATTTCTGAAACTTTTTTGGCTGGTTTAAAATCTAAAGATAATTTTAAAGGGGAAGCTAGTGAACGTACCTGGTTAATATCTATATTAAAAAGAAAAATTATAGACCATTATCGGAAGATTAATTCAAATAAAGGAAAAGCAGAAGTGCGAATTACTTATAATGATGAAGAATCTGAAGGAGATTGGTTAGAAGAACGAGTTAGTGATCCATTTGGTAAAACTGCCGAAGATGTTATGGAAAATGAAGAATTGGGTTTAGCTATCTACGGATGTTTAAGTACATTAAACGAAAAACAAGCTACCATATTTAAAATGAAAACAATAGATGGTTTTGATACAGAAGCCATATGTAATGAATTTAATATTACTGCGTCTAACTTGTGGGTAATAATCCACCGAGCAAGAAAATCCATGGCAGAATGTTTAGAAAAAAATTGGTTATAAAATGAAATGTGAAAAAGCAAATCACGTCTGTGATAAGAATCAATACAAAGAAGCTTCTTTTTTAGAAAAAGTTAAATTAACAATACATCTTATTTATTGCAGAGCATGTAGAAAATATTCTGTTAGAAATAATAAGCTTTCAGATGCAATAAAAATATCCGATTTAAAATCAATTTCAAAAGAAGATAAGAACGATTTAAAAGAAAGATTACAGCAAGAATTGTCTAAATAACCTCAATTAACAGCAACATAAAAAACCAAAATACAGGAATACTTTCCGCCCAAAAGGACGCAAAATATTTGTTTTGATCTTTTTCTGAAGTAAAAAGAAACAATGCCATTACCCCACAAATAAGCAAAAAGCCAATGGTATAATTCCAATCTACACCTGGCTTTAAAAATTCAATAACTAAAATTGCAAGCAACAATATCGTGCCGATAATTTTTGTTAATTTTATTCCTACCTGCTGTGGTAAAGTCCCTAAAGCTAACTTATCGTATTTTAAATCTCTAATTTCAAAAGGAAGCGTAAGTACTAATACAAATAGCATACGTTGAAAAAAGCTAACCCAAACACTATTTGATAAAATTACGTTTTCATTAACCAAAGGAATTATAAGGGTAACACCAGCCCAAACCAATGCAACAATAATAATTTTCATCCCAACTAAGGAGCGTAATCTTTTATAAGCCAAAAAAGGAATGGCATAAAAAAAGGTGAGCGCAGCAAAAACTCCAGTAATGATTAAAGTTTTAAATGGGAGTTGAAACAAAAAGTAAACCAAAGCTAAAAAACAAAAAAAGGAAAATATCTGTATTTGCCTTAATGATAAATTAAGACTACGATGTTTAAGTTTTGCTATTTCTGCATATTTCACAAAATTATACCCTGTAATTGTTCCAAAAAAAATAAAACCTAGTAATTCTATAGTAATGGATATATCGAATTCTAAAATTGAAACTCCAACAAACCCACAAGCAGCTAAGGCAACATGAATACTGCTATCTATATAAAAATTGAATAGATTTTTTAAAATCTTCATCAAACAAAAATACACAAAGAAAACGCAAACCTAATTAATAGTTAAAAGTCAACTTGTTTTCAGGTGAAAAAATGATAATTATTCTGAAATATTGTAAATTCGCGTTTCAAATTTTAACCTCGGAAAATGAATACAGATTCTTTCGCTCAAAGACATATTGGTCCAAGAAAAAATGACCTTGACAAAATGCTTAAAACTATTGGTGTTGACTCTATTGCAGATCTAATAGAACAAACCATACCCGATGATATTTTGTTAGAAAACAAGCTTTCGTTACAACCAGCTATGAGTGAACAGGAATACCAAGAACACAATAGTGAGTTGGCTTCAAAAAACAAGCTTTATAAAACTTATATTGGTTTAGGTTATCACAATACATTTATGCCTCCTGTAATTCAACGAAATATTTTAGAAAATCCGGGATGGTATACTGCTTATACTCCTTACCAAGCGGAAATTGCTCAGGGAAGATTAGAAGCATTGATTAATTTTCAAACCATGGTTTGTGACCTAACAGGAATGGATCTAGCCAACGCATCTCTTTTAGATGAAGCGACTGCAGCAGCAGAAGCAATGGCTTTATTATTTGCATTACGCGATCGTACACAAAAGAAAAATAAGATACACAAGTTTTTTGTTTCTGAAGAAGTATTACCTCAAACCATATCATTAATTCAAACTCGTTCCATACCCCTAGGAATTGAATTGGTGATTGGCAACCATGAAGATTTTGATTTTTCATCAGACTATTTTGGAACATTATTACAATATCCTGGGAAGTCTGGAAAAATATTTAATTATAAAAGCTTTGTTGAAAAAGCCAAAGAAGCTCAAATAAAAGTTGCTGTTGCTGCAGATATACTAAGTTTAGTATTGCTAGAATCTCCAGGACATTTTGGAGTAGATGTGGTTGTTGGAACTACACAACGGTTTGGGATACCATTAGGATATGGCGGCCCTCATGCAGGTTTTTTTGCAACTAAAGAAGCATATAAAAGAAGCATCCCTGGAAGAATTATTGGAGTTACTAAAGACATGGATAATAATATGTCTTATAGGATGGCACTTCAAACTAGAGAGCAACATATTAAACGAGATCGAGCAACTTCCAATATCTGTACTGCTCAGGTTTTATTAGCTGTTATGGCTGGAATGTATGCTGTTTATCACGGCCCAGAAGGATTAAAATACATAGCTAACAAAATTCATAATACTACTGCAACATTAGTTTATGCTTTGGAAAAACTAGGCTTTTCTCAATATAACACTGCTTTTTTTGATACTATTTTAATAAATGCAGATGCGGCAGAAATTAAGCCTATTGCTGAAAAACATAACATCAATTTTTACTATGTAGATGACAACAACATTAGCATATCTATAAATGAAACTACTTCATTAAAAGATTTAAATGCAATACTAGCTGTTTTTGCAGAGGCTGAAAACAATGATGATTACAAAGTTGACTCATTTGTTGAATCAACTGCAATCCCTTCAGAATTAAAAAGAAAAACAGATTTTTTAACCGATGCTGTTTTCAATGCTTATCATTCTGAAACAGAAATGATGCGTTATATTAAAAAATTAGAACGCAAAGATTTATCGCTTAATCATTCTATGATTTCTTTAGGATCGTGTACTATGAAATTGAATGCAGCTTCAGAAATGCTTCCACTAAGCAATCCACAATGGGGGGGGATTCACCCATTTGTACCTGTAGAACAAGCGGCTGGATATCAGGAAATGCTTACCAACCTTGAAGATCAACTTACAGAAATTACTGGATTTGCAGCAACATCATTACAACCTAATTCGGGTGCACAAGGTGAATTCGCTGGATTAATGGTGATAAAAGCCTATCATGAATCTAGAGGAGATCATCATAGAAATATCTGTTTAATTCCATCCTCTGCACATGGAACAAACCCTGCAAGTGCAGTAATGGCTGGAATGAAAGTAATAGTAACTAAAGCAACAGAAGAAGGAAATATAGATGTGGAAGATCTACGTGAGAAAGCAATTTTACATAAAGATAATCTTTCTGCATTAATGGTTACCTACCCATCTACCCATGGGGTATATGAAGCTTCCATAAAAGAAATAACCAGTGTTATCCACGAAAATGGAGGTCAGGTTTATATGGACGGTGCAAATATGAATGCACAAGTTGCATTAACAAACCCTGGAGCCATAGGTGCAGATGTTTGTCACTTAAATTTACATAAAACTTTTGCAATTCCTCACGGAGGTGGTGGTCCAGGAGTAGGACCAATTTGTGTAGCAAAACAATTGGCTCCTTTTCTACCAACAAATCCAGTAATTGAAACTGGAGGAGAAGAGGCAATAACCGCTATTTCAGCAGCACCTTGGGGATCTTCTTTAGTTTGTTTGATTTCATATGCATATATCTGTATGCTTGGAGAGAAAGGTTTAAAAGCATCTACACACCATGCTATTTTAAATGCAAATTATATTAAAGAAAGATTACACGGTTCTTACGATGTGCTTTATGCAGGAGAAAGAGGACGTGCAGCTCACGAAATGATTGTGGATTGTCGTCCATTTAAAGCCAATGGCATTGAAGTAACAGATATAGCAAAGCGATTGATGGATTATGGTTTTCATGCTCCTACAGTATCTTTTCCTGTTGCCGGAACCTTAATGATTGAACCTACAGAAAGTGAAAGTCTAGAAGAGTTGGATCGTTTTTGTGATGCGATGATTTCAATTAGAAAGGAAATAGACCTGGCTAAAATAGAGGAACCTAACAATGCTCTAAAAAATTCACCACATACGCAAGCTATGGTTACCTATGATACTTGGGACTTTCCATATTCTAGAAAACAAGCCGCTTTTCCTTTACCCTATGTAGCAGAAAATAAATTTTGGCCCACGGTTAGAAGAGTTGATGATGCCTATGGGGATAGAAATCTAATATGTACTTGCACCCCTATTGAGGAGTTTATGACAGATTAATGATTTTAAAATAATTATAATAAAAAGCTTTTCTTCGGAAAAGCTTTTCTATTTTTACCAATCACAAGAAAAAAAATAGCTTATGGCTATAAAAATAACAGGCGTTGGAAGTTATATCCCCACAAAAGTAACTCCCAACCAAGCCTTTGAAAAAAGTAATTTTTACAACGAAGATGGTTCACGGTTCAATGCCGATAGCAAAGTCATTATCGAAAAGTTTAAATCTATTACGGGGATTGCAGAAAGACGCTATGTAGAAGACCATTTAAACAATTCTGACATTGGCGCTCTTGCTTCAGAAAAAGCTATTAAAGATGCCAATTTAGACCCTGAAGAACTTGATTATATAATCCTTGCTCAAAATTATGGTGACGTTAAACACGGAAGCTCACAATCTGACACCGTCCCAAGTATTGCAACTAGAGTCAAGCAAAAACTAGGAATTAAAAATCCTAAAAGTGTAGCTTACGACGTATTATTTGGATGTCCTGGTTGGATAGAAGGCATGATTCAAGCCAATGCTTTTATCAAATCTGGAATTGCTGAAAAGTGTCTAGTTATTGGGACAGAAACTT
>MAAC01019405.1_pt1 | contig 32666 bp, 31 predicted proteins | sample 1115981 | NCBI WGS metagenome assembly MAAC01 (sample SAMN04961126, study PRJNA320927) | seawater metagenome | isolation source: sample BD02T64 sea water enriched with oil for 64 days | place: USA:Gulf of Mexico | collected 2013-07-27 | reverse complement strand
CCTTCGCCAAACTGGTCAAATTCAAACACACCTACAGGGCCGTTCCATACAATGGTTTTTGCGCTGTTTAGGATTTCATTGAATGCTTTTTGTGTCTCTGGGCCAATATCCAAAATCATCGCGTCCTCGGGGCAGGCGTCTACGGGCAAAACCGAATGCTCTGCATTGGCTTTGAATTCGCGCGCAACGGTGATGTCACGCGGCAATATGATTTCACAACCTGCCGCGTCGGCCTTGGTCAGGATTTCACGTGCTGTCTCTGCGAGGTCATGCTCGCACAGGGATTTCCCTACGGAAACGCCCTTGGCCGCAAGGAATGTGTTTGCCATGCCACCGCCAATAATCAGGTGATCAGCTTTGCCAACAAGGTTGCCCAGTAGGTCCAGTTTTGTGGACACTTTTGCACCACCAACCACGGCGACAACAGGGCGCTTAGGCGCGCCCAAAGCGGCCTCAAGTGCGGTCAATTCAGCTTGCATCAGACGGCCGGCGCAAGATGGTAAAAGACGTGCAATCGCTTCGGTTGACGCATGGGCCCGGTGCGCCGCGGAAAACGCATCATTGCAGTATATATCGCCAAGGGCCGCCAGGGATGCTGCAAACATCGCGTCATTTTTTGTCTCTTCCGGGTGAAAACGGGTGTTTTCCAACAACAGGGTTTCACCCGCTTCAAGCGCCGCAATCCCGTGTTTCGCATCCAGACCAATGCAATTCGCCGCAAACTTTACAGGGCTGCCAAGGGCAATTTCAAGGCCCTCACGAACCATACTCAATGACATATCCGCCCGGACTTCACCCTTAGGTCGGCCAAAATGTGCCAGCAAAACAGGTTTCCCGCCCGCCGCCAGAATATCGCGCAGGGTTGGTAGAATACGCTCAATTCGGGTTATGTCGGTGATGCGCCCGTTTTCCATTGGCACATTGATATCCACGCGGGTCAGCACAGTTTTGCCCGCTAAATCCATGTCATCAAGTGTTTTCCAGGGGTTCATAGCGGTCATAACGCACTCCATCTCGCATAAAATTCGCGCCCTTTTACACATGATCTGCCCCCACACGTCAATTGGCCTTTTCCCCGGAGGCAGCTTTGGATATGCTTCGCGGCAAATATCATACAAAGGACGCCCCAAATGGCCGATATCAAAGATCCCGAAAACACAATCATCATGGAAACCACCAAAGGCACCGTGAAAATCGCGCTTTTGCCAGATGTTGCCCCAAAGCACACTGATCGTATGAAAGAACTGGCCCGTGCTGGTGCATATGATGGCGTTGTTTTTCACCGCGTGATTGACGGTTTCATGGCGCAGACTGGTGATGTTGCAAACGGCAACTGGGACAAAGATTTCAACATCGGCCGTGCCGGTACAGGCGGATCTGAGCATCCCGATCTGCCAGCAGAATTCTCCAAGATTCCACATGCACGTGGCTCCATTGGCGCAGCACGTTCGCAAAACCCGAACTCCGCCAACAGCCAGTTCTTCATCAACTTCAAAGACAACGACTTCCTGAACGGCCAATACACCGTTTACGGTCAAGTCATTGAAGGCATGGACATTGTTGACGAACTCTCCCGCGGCGAGCCACCAATGAACCCAGATCGCATGACTTCTGTTAAAGTTGCTTCTGATGCCTAAGTCCGACATCATTCCAGCCACTTTGGGCATTCTGGGCGTGGGGATCTTGGGGGCATATTACATGTTCACATCCCCCGCTCAGGCGCAGGATAACCCTGACACGCCAAACCTTGTGATTGAAGTCGACGGCAACACGCAAGGTCAGATCATCATTGATCTGATGCCCGATGTTGCACCAAATCACGTGGCGCAGGTTACGGCTTTGGCAAGTGATGGCAAATACGACGGCGTTGTTTTTCACCGCGTGATTGAGGGTTTCATGGCTCAAACCGGTGATGTGCAATTTGGTCGCATGGGTGAAGACCTAAGTCGCGCAGGCACGGGTGCTTCCGAATTGCCGAATATTGCCGCGGAATTTAACGCGGTGCCATTCAATCGTGGCACCATCGGCATGGCGCGTTCAAGCAGCCCGAATTCGGCAAATAGCCAGTTCTTCATCATGTTTGAACCAGCGCCACATCTGAATGGGCAATACACTGTCTTTGGTCAGGTTGTTGAAGGCCAGGATGTGGTTGATGCCATCAAACGCGGCCATGGCCGCAGTGGTGGAGTCACAGATCCCGACTATATGAAGTCGGTTACTGTTGTCGAATAAGCGAACCGGCTTTCACCTATGGGGGACGGCCGATTCTGTTCTTCTAAAAACGAGCCGCCCTCTGCCTTAAAATAGGCAGGGGGCGGCTCAAGGTCTTTCTGAGTATCGTGTCGGCCGCATGGGCTTCGGCTTGGCGCTCGATATCCTGCTAATTTCGCAAGGAAGGGATGTCGGCTTCGTCTGGGTGCCTTAATATTCCCGATGACGCGATGCTTGCTGACACCTCAATCTTTCCAGATCCCGCCATCCAAAGCGGGAGGCGGCGTGCCAGCGGTGCCAAAACGTTCATATGCAACCAAGTGCCAGATTGCCTTTGCGCCGTGGCCCCTGTGCCCAGCTTGAAATGCGTTAACCCCGGCGCATCATCATCATTCAAAATACCTAGGTCTAAATGGCTATGTCCAAGGTCGTTCAAAGTCACCATCGCGTGCCAAAGCAGTAAGTTCATCGCGTTTAATTGGCGCCCTTTCGGCGTGCTATGCCCAATCTGCCAAGTCGCCATTTTACCATGCCGTAGGATAAGGATTGCTGCAATCACATCCCCACTGTGCTGTGCTTCCAAAATCAGGGATTTACCGGGGTTTGCCTTTGCAAAAGCCAACGAAAATCCTGGCGGTAGCCCCCTATATCCTCGGGCTTTTGCCTGCGCCTTTTCAGCGGATAGAATCCAGTGGTAATCACTTAATTCACAGGTGGTTACACCGGCCCCGTGGCCTTCAGATCGCACCAATCTGTTACGCCACTTCTGGTGAAGCTTCATGCGCATACTGTCCCTATCTGCTAGGTGCAAAATTCCCAAATGCGCAGCCGACATCAACGGCCAAAACCCTGCTGCCGTAAGATCTTCTGCCGCCAACCCTAAAGGGTTTAACAATAGTGGTGTTGTGCCGTGAAACGCGCGCCAATGCTGCAGCCAGAATCGCCAATCAGAAGGCGTATGTGCGACGGGTCCACGGGATACCAGATCAATCGTTCCGAAGGGGCCGAAGTTTCGGCTCTGCACATGCCACTGCAAGGCTCGCCCATCCGGCAATTGTATGACATGCTGTCCCGTAAATTTGCCTAGAAGATCAATGCTCCGGGCGAATTCCGGTGATTGGGGAAGGGGCAATATGGGAACGTATTCTTTCATTCCTGATATTAACCATTATGAAAGTTTACACGTGATTAATACCCATATGAAATCTAGGCGACCTCACATTCCGCGTATCACTCCAACGCCATCCGCGGCGCTTCTTTTGGCGTTGGTATTGTCCCTGCCTTTTGTGCTTATTTCATTGTTTCAGATTTTGGACTGGGTCATGTAAAAGGCCCAGCACGCGAAGCGTGCCGGGCCCAACGCCTGACAAGCGGCTATGCCGCGTGGCTCAGGGGGCGGGAGCGCCCCTTATAGCCGGTGTTAACCTTCGAGGATCACCAAGGCATGCCGTTTCTTGCCTGCAGACAGCTTAATGGCATCTGTAAGGTCGCTTGCTTGCAGAAGAAGGCCCGCATTATCAAGGGCTTCATCATTCATCTTTGCGCCATTTTCATTGATCAGACGTTTTGCATCTTTACCGGATTTCGCGAGGCCAGATTTCACGATCAGCTGCACGATTGAGATCCCGTCACCAACATCTGCTGCGGAAAGCTTCAATGTCGGAAGGTCATCTCCCATTCCGCCCTTTTCAAACACTTCACGCGCCGTTGCTTCCGCCGTTGCTGCGGCCTCTGCGCCATGGGCTAAGGTGGTGACTTCATTGGCCAAACGGATTTTTGCATCGTTGATTTCCGCGCCTTCAAGCGCACCAAGCCGGTCACATTCCTCAACGGGGAGTTCAGTATAAAGTTTCAGGAAACGGCCCACGTCTGCATCCGTGGTATTGCGCCAGAACTGCCAGAATTCATAAGGGGAACGCATATCGGCATTCAACCAAACAGCGCCATCAAGGCTTTTGCCCATTTTCTTGCCATCGGATGTGGTCAGCAGGGGGGACGTTAACCCGAAAATCTGGTTGTCCAAAACACGCCGTGTTAGATCAATACCGTTAATGATATTGCCCCATTGATCGGATCCGCCCATCTGCAATAGACAGCCATAACGACGGTTAAGTTCAAGGAAGTCATAGGCTTGCAAGATCATGTAGTTGAACTCAAGGAAGCTTAAGCTTTGCTCACGATCAAGGCGGGACTTAACACTTTCAAAGGCCAACATCCGGTTCACAGAGAAGTGCCGACCAATATCGCGCAGGAATTCAAGGTAATTGAGATCGTCGAGCCATTCTGCGTTATTCACCATGACCGCGTCTTTTTCGCCGTCACCAAATGTAACATAGGACGTAAACACCTGCTTAATGCCTGCGATGTTATCATCAATTTGATCAGGGGTCAGCAAGGGGCGTTCATCCGCGCGGAAAGATGGATCGCCCACTTTGGTTGTTCCGCCACCCATCAAAACAATTGGTTTGTGGCCAGATTTCTGCAACCAACGCAGCATCATAATCTGGATCAGTGACCCAACATGCAATGATTTTGCAGTCGCGTCAAAGCCGATATAAGCGGGCACTACCCCTGCAATCAACGCATCATCCAAGGCCTGATAATCGGTGCAGTCGGCCAGAAAGCCTCGTTCAATCATCACGCGGATAAATTCAGATTTAGGGTGCCATGTCATCGGTTTTTCATCCATAGAATTCAATGTGTCCTTGGGATATACCGGGGCAGGATCAAAAGGGAAAGCTTATGTTGAATCAAGATGCAATCTGGTCGCTTGGTGCCATGACGGGAACGTCGCTTGATGGAATTGACGCAGCACTTGTGCAGACCGATGGGCATGAGATTCTTGAGTTCGGCAAAACCGCTTATCGCCCATGGTCTGACCAGGAACGTGCGACGATTGCTTCAGGTTTTGGTCATTGGCAGGGTGATCCCGGCATGGAAGATCTGTCTGAGATGATCGAAACGGCCCATGCCGAAGTTCTGTCCCAATTTGGCGAGGCAGAATTGATCGGTTTCCATGGCCAAACCTTGTCACACGACCCTGATAATGGCCGCACGCACCAATGTGGCAACGGCCAAGTGCTGGCTGAAGTGCTGAACACGCCAGTGATTTGGGATTTCCGCTCCGCTGACATGGAGATGGGCGGGCAGGGCGCGCCTTTGGCCCCCTTCTTCCATTTCGCCTGCGCAAAATTGATCAATGCGGAACGCCCGCTGGCCTTCCTAAACCTTGGTGGTGTGGGCAATCTGACCTGGGTTGATCCGTCAAAAGAGCGCCCCGAAGATGATGGCGCGTTGTTGGCGTTTGACACAGGCCCAGCGAATGCTCCGATCAATGATTTGATGTATGCCCGCCGGGGGCTTGCTTTTGATGAGGACGGTGCGCTGGCCTCTGAAGGCGAAGTCGATGAAGGCTTGGTTGAGGATTTTCTGCAATATGATTACTTCTTCCGAGAGCCGCCCAAGTCATTGGATAGAAACGATTTTCCAGATCTTCTTGAGATGGTTGAAATCCTTGAAGATGCGGATGCTTGCGCCACATTAACAGCCATCGCGGCCGCCTCCGCCGCACGGGGCCTTCGCCATTGTCCAGTTATGCCTGAAGGTGTTTTTGTCACTGGTGGTGGTCGTAAAAACCCGACCCTGATGGCGTTGCTAGCGATTTTGATGGACTGCCCCGTCGCCCCAATTGAGGATGCAGGCCTAGATGGTGATATGTTGGAAGCCCAAGCTTTTGCCTATCTTGCCGTTCGGGTTCAAAAGGGTCTACCGACTTCTGCCGCAGGTACAACAGGCACACATACGCCGGTTGTTGGCGGTCGTTTGGCAAAACCTCGTGCGCAGGCGCGCCGTGGGGAAAACTGATTTCCTTTGAAATAATTGATGTCCTAGGGCAGGATTGACGGGAAACTTTATTCGGAGCCAATATGATTTCCACTGTTTTCCGTCGTACTGCTTTATGTGCCGCAATTCTGGTTCTTGCCTCACCGGCTTCATCCCAGGATCTAAAGCTTGGCGGAGGCTATGAAAAATACGCCGAAGAACATGCCTTTGCTGCTGACGTCCTGCGTGATTTGAATACACATTCCGTTTTTGTGGATCTTGAGTTCTGCGGCTTTATTTATCGTGCAAACGGCGAACTCCGCGCGACCTCGCCCGAGAAAGGCGAAGCGGCGAGCTGTTTACCGATTTTGCCGCAGGGCAACGTCGAGATTTTCGCGAGCTACCACACTCATGCAGCGTTTGATCCGGCCAGTTTCAACGAATACCCATCGGTGCAGGATATGGAGGGCGATTTTTCCCGTTTTGAAAATGGCTATATTTCGACCCCCGGCGGGAGGTTGTGGTTTGTAGACAACCAAAAACGCCGCGCGCGCCAGCTTTGCGGGTATCGCTGCATGCCTTTTGATCCTCACTACCGTGAAAGCCCCGCAAAGCCCGCGTTGGAACAGGTTACGATTGAGACCTTGAATCGTATTTTTGATCAGGGGATTGAGTATTGAACAGATCAGAGCCCAGATAAAATAAAGCCCCACCAAATTGGCAGGGCTTTATTTAAAATCATTTAACGATCAACATTAGCGCAGGATAGACTTCCCGGCGTAGGTTGCTGTTTCGCCCAACATTTCCTCGATACGGATCAATTGGTTGTATTTCGCCAACCTGTCAGACCGTGCGAGAGAGCCGGTTTTGATCTGGCCACAGTTTGTTGCAACAGCGAGATCAGCAATCGTTGCATCTTCGGTCTCGCCTGAACGGTGGCTCATCACGCAGGTCATGCGGTTGCGATGCGCCATGTCTACGGCGGTCAGGCTTTCGGTCAGGGTGCCGATCTGGTTCACTTTCACCAGCAGTGAGTTCGCAGAACCTTTTGCAATGCCTTCAGCCAAACGCGCAGGATTGGTCACAAACAGATCATCACCAACCAGTTGAACTTTATTACCAATCTCATCGGTCAGCATTTTCCAGCCGTCCCAGTCATCTTCATCCATGCCATCTTCAATGGACAGGATTGGATAGTCTTTGACCAAAGCTGACAAGTAGGCGACGTTTTCTTCACTGCTCAGGCTTTTGCCTTCGCCGGAGATTTCATATTTGCCGTTTTTGTAATATTCAGTCGCCGCACAATCGAGCGCAAGCATGATGTCATCACCGGGGGTATAGCCAGCTTTTTCAATGGAACGCAGAACGAAATCAAGTGCTTCGCGGGTGGATGCGATGTTGGGTGCAAAACCACCTTCATCACCAATACCCGTGGACAGACCTGCGGCGGAAAGTTCGCCTTTCAGCGTGTGGAAGATCTCAGACCCCATGCGCACGGCTTCACGAATATTGGTGGCTGACACCGGCATGATCATGAATTCTTGGATGTCGATCGGGTTATCCGCATGTTCGCCACCGTTGATGATGTTCATCATTGGAACCGGCAGGACGCGTGCCTGTGTGCCGCCAACATAACGATACAAAGGCTGCATTGAGAAATCTGCAGCGGCTTTCGCAGCAGCTAAAGACGCCCCAAGGATTGCGTTTGCGCCAAGGCGGGATTTATTCTCGGTGCCGTCAAGTTCAATCATCGCAGCGTCAATTGCGGTCTGATCAGTCACGTCGAAACCAACCAACATGTCAGCGATTTCACCGTTCACGGCTTCGACAGCGGCCAAAACGCCTTTGCCCATGTAACGGTTCTTATCACCATCACGTTTTTCGTTGGCTTCCCAAGCACCAGTTGACGCACCAGAAGGCACTGCCGCGCGCCCCATGATGCCATCTTCCAGAATAACATCAACTTCGACGGTTGGATTGCCCCGGCTGTCAAGGATTTCGCGGGCGTGGATATCGTAAATCGTGCTCATCATAGGCTCCGTCAGCGGCAAAAAAGTTAGCGTCTATCTACGGTAGTACCGGGGGAAACTCTAGTGCTTTCCCGGTATCTGCACAGTGTTTGCGCTAAAACCTGTGATCAGTCGTTGAAAATGTCTTCTGGTGGCACGCGGCTTTCCAAGATACGGCGTTCGCGCAAAATGATGTAGACCCCAGACGTCAGGATCACACCGGATCCGACAAGGGTCCAGAAATCGGGGACCTCATTGAAAACGACGTACCCGACAATGATTGAAAACAGCAGGCGAGAGTAACGGAATGGGGCCAGCGCCGATGCTTCGCCCATGCGCATGGCGGTCACAATTAGGTAGTAGCCAGAGGTTCCGAAGGCCACGCAGGCAACGAATAATCCGGCTTGATACAAGTTTGGCATGACGGGCGCGCCAAAGATTGCAGACAGAAGGATCCCAGCTGGGATCAAAGCCATGAAGCCCCAAAAGGACACGGCAACTGATGGGGTTCCGGCAGGCAGACGACGTGTCGCAAGATCACGACCTGCCAAAAGCACAGCAGCGGCAAGCGCCAGAAGGGCTGCGGGTTGAAATCCATCAAAGCCCGGGCGGATGATGATTATAACGCCGATGAGGCCAATGGCAATCGCGCTCCAACGACGCCAGCCAACCTGTTCACCCAGCAAAAATGCCGCTCCAATTGTGACGATCAGGGATGTGGTTTGCAGCAGAGCACCAGCAACCGACAAAGGGACAAGCCAAAGCGCGGTCACAAAGAAGAAAGCTGCCCCGGTTTCCCCAACTGATCGCCAGAACAACATTGGGCTGAAAACCTCGCGGCCAACCAAGGGCTGACGATTCATCAAGGCGATCATGGCAAAAACCATTGCCCCACCAATCCCCAGAAGGATCAGAATTTGCCCAACGGGAAAGACCTCAGACAGGCCTTTGATAAAGCTGTCCTCAATCGTGAACATAACCATGGCCGCAATGACCAGAAGAATACCGCGCAGATTGTCCATCGGGGACTCCGTCAAAAAAATGCAGCGGACCGTCCCTGCAATAGCGCAAGTGGTGACAGGGTGCGCGCGGCAGGGCAACCTCAATTGCGACCTTTACAATGTTTTCCTGTTGGGCAAAGTAGCAAGAAATAAGGGGATCGGGTGATGCAGGATATTCAGATTGAGATGCGCACGGACTGCGGAGACATGGTGATTGCACTATATCCCCAAACAGCGCCCGCGACGGTTGAGAATTTCCTAAACTATCTAGATGCCGGGGCTTTTGTCGGCACATCGTTCTTTCGTATCGTGAATGAAACCCACCCCCAAACTGGGGCCGCGGCAAAGATCAATGTGATCCAAGGTGGGCCGTTGTTTGATAGGTCTGGCCATGATCCCGCGCTACAATTATTCCCGCTGCCACATGAACCTACCAGCCAGACAGGGTTGCGCCATCGTCACGGCGCGCTTGCGATGGGGCGGTTCGCGCAGGGGCAAAGCTATGGCGGGTTTTACATTTCCGTCGGTGACCAGCCAGAGCTTGACGCAGGCGGCAAACGGTTTCCTGATGGCCAGGGAGGTGCAGTATTTGGCCAGGTGGTTGATGGGCTAGAGGTGATTGACGCGCTCATGACGCATGCGGGTGAAAATGAATTCACCGATACCCCCGTGGCGATCTTATCCGTCACTCAACTTTAGGCGTTATTTAATCTTTTCGCCGTAAAGTTCCATCCGGTGGCCTTTCAAACGATACCCCAGACGTTCCGCGATCTTTTCCTGAAGGGCTTCGATCTCTGGATCCACGAATTCGATCACTTCGCCGGTTTCAAGATCAAACAGATGGTCATGGTGTTCGCGATCAGCCGCTTCATAGCGTGCGCGCCCATCGCCAAATTCGACCTTCTCCAAGATGCCGCTTTCTTCAAACAGCTTCACCGTGCGGTACACCGTTGCCAGTGAGATGCCAGCATCTTGTTTGGCGGCACGGGCAAAAAGCTCCTCCACGTCCGGATGGTCGTGGGCGGCGTCCAGCACCTGGGCAATAACCCGGCGTTGCCCGGTCTTGCGCAGATCCGAGGCCTCAAGTCGTTTACGAATACTCATATTCCTGCCTTACACTAGATCGGGTTCACGACCAAAACGATTTGCGACACGTGTCACCGTCAGCCCTTGAACGATGATCGAGAATAATACAATCACATAGGTCGCGGTCAGGATGAGGCCCTTCCATTCGTTATCGGGAAGCGACAGGGCCAAGGCCACAGAAATCCCGCCTTTCAATCCACCCCAAGTCATGATTGGTACAACGCCAGGGCTGAACGTACGGAAAGGGCGCAGCAGGGTAACTGGCACGTATACGGCGGCGAAACGGGCAACAAGCGCCAGCGCCAAGGCGAACGCACTGGAGAGTAGTGAGTCCATTGAGAAGGCGACAGCGAAGACCTCAAAGCCGATCATCAGGAACAGAACCGCGTTCAGGATCTCATCAATCAGTTTCCAGAAGGCCTCGACATATTTGCGGGTCTCCGCAGACATGCCATGTTTTGTGCCAATGTCCCCAATCAACAGACCGGCACAGACGGCCATAATCGGTGCTGACACATGCAGATAGACAGCCAATTCATAGCCGCCAAAAGCGAGGCCAAGGGTGATCAAAACCTCTAAAGAATAATCATCAATCCGGCGCATGACCCGGAAGGTCAGCCAGCCAAGAATGATACCCAAAAGCGCGCCGCCAATCGCTTCCTGCACAAATAATTTGCTTGCGATTACCAGCTGAGATTGTTCTTCGCCATGGCCCGTTGCACCATGTCCATCACCACCGGGGAAGGCTAAACCGATTAACACTAAGAAAACCACATAGCCAACGCCATCATTGAACAGGCTTTCACCCGCGATCTTGGTTTCCAGGGTCTTGCGCAGGTTGGCTTCACGTAACACACCCAGCACGGCGACCGGATCGGTCGGAGAGATCAGCGCACCGAATACCAGTGCCAGCAAAAGCGGCATGCCGGTGATCCAAGAAAAGCCAAATCCGACAATTGCTGTAGACAAGCCAATGCCCATGGTCGCCATCAGGAACACCACCAACCACTGCCCGCGCAGGTCGGATAGCTTCACATGTAAGGCGCCTGCAAACAGCAAAAGCCCCAACATGCCTTCAAGTAAAGCGTCTGAAAAATCAATACCTTCGACGGTGTATCTCACCTGATCCGCGATCCCAAGACCGGGTGCTATGTAATCTACGATGAGAATCCCGATGGAGGCCAAAAGCGCCACAACCAAAATACCGATGGAGGAAGGCAGCTTGAGGAAAAGGTAATTGACCGCACCAAAAGCGCCCGCAAGAACGATGAGTAAAGAGCTAATTTGTAAAAGGGTCATGCCTGCCTCGGAACCACGTGTTTTGTTAAGTTTAACACGGGATTACGGGGCGGGCCAAGGGCTCAGGCTTGATGATCCACAGTAAATTCTGCCCATATAGGCAGGTGATCTGACGCACGGCGCGCCAGAGAGCTTTGATCAACGCCAGCAGCTTGCATTTGCAAAGCGTCACAATGGGCGATGCGATCCAAGTATGCGATGGGACGGGCGGCGTGAAAGCTGCGTCCGGGGGTGAGGACTTGCATATTCGATAGGGGTTCCAGCCCTTTGTTCCGCGACCACTCGTTGAAATCTCCGGCGATCAATGTCGGGCGTGGCGGCAGAGTTTTCAGATAAGTTTGCAGCGCTGTAAGCTGCTTGATCCGATCTCGACGTCGCAAGCCAAGATGCACACCGATCACGCGTAGCGTTGCTGTTTCCGATCTTAAAGATGCAATCAGAGCGCCGCGCGGTTCAAATCCCGGAAGGTCTTTAAATTCAATATGTTCCAACTCGATTTTATCGCTAATAAGCAAAGCATTCCCATGTGATCCTAGGCTTGCATCACCATCTCCTAGCGGCAGGATTTGCATCCCGGTTTCCGCAGAAATCACCGCGCGCGGCAAAGCTGCAGGTCGCGCGCCAAGGCGTTTGTCAGCTTCCTGCAACAGCAGCACATCAGCCCCAAGATCATGAATAACCTGCGCTGTGCGGATTGGATCACGACGACGATCAAGGCCAATGCATTTACGAATATTGTAGCTAGCGATGCGAAAAGTCATACTATAGATATAAGGCGCAATTTTCCCGTTAACACCAGTGGGAGGCACAAAATGTCAGATCTGAATCCAATTCGCCAGCAAAGCTGGGTCGTTTTTGCAATCTGGGGCTTTTTGGCGATGGCGTTTTTGGCGGCTTTGTTCACGCTCAACTGGTCGCTTGCCTTTCTCGCCGGCGTGACATTCGCCATGTCGTTGCTACCGGTGTTCTTTGCTAATCGTTTTGAGGTTCGCCTGCCACATGGTTTTTTTGCCGCTGTTGTATTCTTTACTTTAGGTACGATATTTTTGGGTGAGGCCTTTGATTTTTATGAAAGATACTGGTGGTGGGATATCTTGCTGCACATGGGGTCCGCCGTTGGGTTTGGTCTGATTGGTTTCATCTTCATGCTGATGCTGTTTGAGGGTGATCGCTATGCCGCGCCCCCTTGGGCCATGGCATTTTTTGCCTTCTGCTTTGCTGTTATGATCGGTGCGGTTTGGGAGGTGTTTGAATTTGCTATGGATCAGATTTTTGGTCTGAACATGCAGAAAAGCGGGATCGTGGATACTATGGGTGACCTAATTGTCGATGGCATCGGTGGGTTCATTGGCGCCGCCGCTGGTTTTGCCTGGCTCAAGGGGAAAGAGAAAGGTGGTTTGACCGGACAGATCTCGGAATTCGTGCGTGAAAATCGGGGTTGGTTTCGACGCAACAAAGACTGACGGTTCAGAGGCGGCAGCTCATACGTTGGTAACGCTCATGGGGCGCAAATCCGAGCTTTTCATACAGTGCCTTGGCTTGTGGATTATCCGTTGCCACATCAAGATTGACCCGTTTGATATCCATCTGCGACAGCTCTTTCAGGATCATGGCCAAGCACTGACTGCCCATACCGCGCCCCCGTACCGACGGGCGGATCCAAATCTCATCAATCATGGCCTCACGCCCGCCGATCGCCATGCAAAATCCAAAGGAAACAATGATATAGCCAACCGGCGATGACTTTGGCCCGATCAGCCAAGCGGCCGCTTGTAATTCACCCGAAAACAGGGCGTCTATACCCGCTAAGCGTTCCTCATCCGTGGTGGGCAGCCTTTCTTCCAAGTGAAACTGCGTGACCATATTCAGAAGCCGATCACGATCGTCAGGGGCGCAAAGCGAAAGCATGTTCACAGCCGGGCCAGCCTTTCTGTCAGAAGGGAAAAGAAGCCGTCTGCATTAAGGTCGTTGATAAACAGCGCGTTGGGCTTGCGATCTGTCACGCCCCACCAATCCGCCACGGTCGCGCCCATGGTCAGTTCTGACTGGGTCTCGATTTCGACGTTGATATGGCGTCCGGAAAACAGATCGGGGCGGACCAAATAGGCGGTGACACAGGGGTCATGCAGTGGTGCACCTTCAGAGCCGTATTTCTCTTTGTCGAAGCGTTCAAAGAAATCAGTCATATCCGCAACGGCCAGGCCAACGGGCGTGCCAATTGCACGGAAGGCGTCATTGCGTGGCTTTGTGACCAATGCCTTATGGGTGACATCCAATGGCATGACAACGATTTGAATTCCTGATTTAAACACAATATCAGCCGCTTGCGGGTCAACGAAAATGTTGAATTCAGCAGATGGGGTGATGTTGCCACCCTCAAAATAACCACCACCCATCAGGATGATTTCTTGGACGCGCTCCGCGATGTCGGGCGCCTTTTCAAGGGCTGCCGCAATATTGGTTAATGGGCCAAGTGGGCAAAGCGTCACCGTTCGGGCCTCTTGCGCACGCAGGGTGTCGATGATGAAATCCACCGCATGCCTGTCCTGCAAGGTCATGATCGGATCAGATAGCACGGGCCCATCAAGGCCCGTTTTACCATGCACGTGTTCCGCCGTCACAAGGTCGCGCCTCAAAGGACGGTCACACCCTGCGTAAACCTTTACATCAGGTTTACCTGCCAATTCGCAGATGATCCGCGCGTTTTTCTCCGTCAGCGCTAGTGGTACATTCCCGGCAACAGCAGTGATCCCTAGGACGTCAATCTCTTCTGGGCTGGCAAGGGCAAGTAGGATCGCCACGGCATCATCTTGGCCGGGGTCTGTGTCGATAATAACCTTACGTGGGGACATGGGGGCTCCTCTGAATAGATTGCGACACTGGCTTTCTCACAGATGTTTGTCCAGCCCTCAGCCATCAGCAAATTGATATCGGCGGAGAATATCCGGTGCCATTGATTTAATGTTTTGGAGGATTAGGCGATAGGCCGCCAAGTGCACCGCCTGCGCGCGAAGCGCGCCATGCCCAACGCCTGACAAGCAGCTATGCTGCGCCGTTCAGGGGGCGGGAGTCACCCGGAAAAGAAAAGGCCCGCCAGAATATCCGACGGGCCACCCTAGAGACAAGGGTTTTTGCGATCATATGTAGGCTTAGTTGCCCGCGTCGAAGTCAACTTCTTCTGTCAGACGCAAAGCGTCGCCGCGCAGTTTGGCGATCTCCATTAGGTTGGTTGGATCTGCGGTGAATTCACCCCAGCTCGCTACCAGTTCCGCAGGTGTAGTGCCTGGTGCGATTGGGTATTCGTAGTTGGCTTCCGCGTAGATTTCTTGCGCTTCAGGTGAAGTGAGGAATTCCATCATTTTCAACGCGTTGTTGTGGTTCGGTGCGGATTTTGTCATTGCAACACCGGATACGTTCACATGGGTGCCGCCATCTTCAAACTCAGGGAAAACGATACGAACAGAGTCGGCCCATACGCGCTGTTCTTCATTGTTCCACATCTTGCCCATGTAATAGGTGTTGCCCAGTGAAATGTCACATTCGCCAGCCCAGATCGCTTTAACCTGTGCGCGGTCATTGCCTTCAGGTGCGCGTGCGAGGTTGCCCTTTACGCCTTCCAGCCAAGCACGTGTGCCCTCTTCGCCGTGGTGCGCCAGCATCGCAGAGGTCAGCGCCACGTTATAAGCATTGGTGCCGGAACGTGTACAGATACGGCCTTCCCATTTCGGGTCAGTCAGGTCTTCATAAGTGGTGACTTCGCCCTCAGCCACACGGTCACGGGATGCGTAAACAACACGTGCGCGAGTGGTCAGGCCAAACCAGTGACCTTCTGGATCACGATAGATTTCTGGAACGTTGGCATTCAGTGCATCACTTTCGACTGATTGTGTCAGGCCGGCTTCAACCACAGCGTTCAGACGGGAGATATCAACCGTGAACACGAGATCCGCGGGAGAGCGATCGCCCTCAGCCCGCAGGCGCTCCACCATGCCTTTGGACAGATGCACAACGTTTACATCAATGCCTGTTTCGGCGGTGAAAGCATCTGTCAATGGCGCGATCAATTCAGGCTGACGGTAAGAATAGATGTTCACTTCTTCAGCAAATGCAGGGGCCGCTACGGCTAGAAGTGTGGTGGTCAAAAGGGTGGTTTTAATGGCGGACATGTTCGCGCTCCAGTCAAGGTTTTGTTGCGTCCCTTTAATCTGACTATTTTAGTCAGGTCAATACCTGAATGATTTAGTCAGATGTTTTTCGCTGTTCCAGCTTCACCTGATCCCAAAGCGCGTCCATCTCTTCTAAGTTACTGTCTTCCGGCCGCTTGTTCATGAATGACAGATGTGCTTCAACACCTTCAAATCGTTTTATAAACTTGTTGTTTGCAGCGCGTAGTGCAGCTTCGGGTTCGACGCCCAAATGGCGCGCGAGGTTTGCCATAACAAACAGCAAATCCCCCATTTCTTCCTCGACCTCTACCTGGGTCAGGGTGTCGCGGGCCTCGACCAGTTCAGCGCATTCTTCCTGTATCTTGTCGAGAACATGTGTGGTTTCTGGCCAGTCAAACCCCACACGCGCCGCACGTTTCTGCAATTTATACGCTCGCAAAAGCGCAGGTAGACCAACGGCGACACCATCCAATGTCCCTTGTTCCTTTCGTTCAGCGCGCTCCGCTGCTTTGATCTTTTCCCAGTCGGCGGTTTGCTGTTCGGATGATTTCTCGCGGCTCTCATCGCCAAACACATGCGGGTGCCGGGCAACCATCTTTTCCGACATGGTTTCCGCAACATCATCAAAGTTAAACAATCCCGCATCTTCCGCCATTTGCGCATGAAATAGGGATTGAAACAGCAAATCACCCAATTCACCGCGCAACTCCCCCCATTCCTTACGCTCAATCGCATCGGCCACTTCATAGGCTTCCTCAATGGTGTAGGGCGCGATGGTCGCAAATGTCTGTTCGATATCCCAAGGGCAGCCATTTTCAGGATCACGCAGACGCCGCATAATTTCACGCAAACGATTAACACCGCCATTTTTGGTGTGAACAATCGCATCAGAGGCAGCAATATTGCGGGTCATTAGGGGGCTCCGTTTTTCGTTACACCAGCGCTATCAGAGCTTCGCGCGCCTGCCAACAAAAAGCCCCTTGCACTAGGGCTGTTTTCCCGGTTCAGTCTGCGTAAACCTATTCCCAAGGAGGCCACCATGCCCGTTATCAACCGAATTTCCGCCTATGCGGGAGATATGAAAACTTGGCGCCGTCACCTGCATATGCACCCAGAGTTGCAGTTTGATTGTCATGAAACTGCGGCATTTGTGGTGGAGCGTTTGAAGGAGTTCGGCATTACCGAGATCCATACAGGCATTGCGCAATCCGGTGTGGTGGCGATTGTTGAGGGCAAATCTGACGGCCCAACCATTGGTTTGCGCGCCGATATGGATGCGCTGCCAATGCAAGAAACAACGGGGCTTGAACATGCCTCAACGGTTGAGGGCAAAATGCATGCTTGTGGTCATGACGGCCATACAACGATGTTGCTGGGGGCTGCGCGATATCTCGCGGAAACCCGGAACTTCTCTGGCCGCGTCGCATTGATTTTTCAGCCTGCTGAAGAAGGTGGCGGCGGGGCAGGTGTCATGGTTGAAGAAGGCATCATGGATAAGTTCGACATCAGCCAAGTCTATGGCATTCATAACGTTCCTGGCGTGACTGAAGGCAATTTCACGGCAACCCCAGGCCCGGTGATGGCGGCGGTTGATACATTTGAAATCCGTATCAAAGGGCAGGGTGGTCATGGTGCTTACCCGCAAGAAACCCGTGACCCGATCCCGGCGGCTGTTGGGATGGTGGATGCGATCCAAACCATCGTCAGCCGCAACCATTATACGATGCAGCAACTGGTGGTTTCGGTGACGCAGATCCACGTGGGGTCCGCTGATAACGTGATTGCCGATGATGGTTTTGTTGGCGGCACTGTGCGCACGTTTGAACCGGAAGTGCAGGATATGGTTGAGCGCCGCCTTGGTGAGATCGTTGCGGGTCAAGCGGCGGCGTATGGGGTTGAGGCCGAACTGGTGTATGAACGTGGTTATCCTGCGACGATCAACACTGCTGATAAAACTGAGTTTGCGGCCAATGTTGCGCGTGATCTGGTGGGTGCTGAGAATGTGGATGATACTGTTAACCCTGAAATGGGGGCCGAAGATTTCTCATATATGTTGCAGGCACGCCCTGGGGCATATTTGTTCCTAGGCATTGGTGAGGCTGCGGGCCTTCACAACCCCAACTATGATTTCAATGATGAAGTCGCACCGGTCGGGGCAAGTTTCTTCGCGAAGCTTGTAGAAACTGCGCAACCAGCGTAAGCGGAATTTATCAAATTCCGGACCGGAGTTTTTCAAAAACTCCGGTCTCCCACCTTCGGAGATCCAGCCATGTCGCGTGTTATTTTGCTGAACAAACCTTTCGGCGTGTTGAGCCAGTTCACGGATAAGGGGACGGAAGGCAGTGCGCGTGAAACCCTGTCCAACTACGTTGATGTGCCAAAGGTTTACGCCGCTGGTCGCTTGGATCGTGACAGCGAAGGCCTGCTACTGTTGACGGATGACGGCAAGCTTCAAAATCGCATTGCCAGCCCGAAATTCAAATTGCCGAAGACCTATTGGGCGCAGGTTGAAGGCAGCCCAGATGCCTCGGCCATTGCGGCCCTGCGTCAAGGTGTGAGTTTAAAGGACGGCATGACCCGCCCGGCGAAAGCTGACCTGATGGATGCTCCGTCGGACCTTTGGCCGCGTAATCCGCCTGTACGGTTCCGTAAAACCGTGCCGGATGCATGGTTGCGTCTGACCATCACCGAGGGTCGCAATCGCCAAGTCCGCCGTATGTGTGCCGCTGTTGGGCATCCTTGTTTGCGCCTCATTCGTTACTCAATCGGGGATTATACGATTGAAGGGCTTAAAACAGGTGCTTGGCGTGACGCGTAAAGCCATTTGGCCATGTTATTCGACGGAAATGATGTTTTGGAGTATGTTTTAGCCCTCTAGTGGCTGAAGCTTTGGCGGTGTTCAACGTGTTGGCCGCTTATTGTGGTTTCAACCGCGATGATGCTGGACTATCAGGGGGCGCGTTGGATCTATGAAAAGGAAAAGCTACATGATGGTTTGGTTGCTTGCGGGCATTTTGACCGCAGTCTTGATCGTGCGGTTTTATGTGCGGCATTCCCCCCATGAGGCGGCAATGTATCATGTGGCTGACAGCCGCTATTCTGTGGCTGGGAATTATCCGTCAAAGGGTGGGTTTGAGGCCATACGTGATTTGGTCGAGCCGGGTAATGTGGCCTTGGATCGACTGATCCGGGTCATTGAGGAAACCAGTCGTACCGTCGTGTTGGATGGCGCGCTTGAGGACGGACATATCAGTTTCGTCACGCGCAGCCCGTTCTGGGGCTTCCCTGATACCACCAATATTTGGCTAAACCATCATGAAGGTGGCGCAGATCAGCTATTTATTCAGGGGCATCAGCGATTTGGGCGATCAGATCTCGGGGTAAACCAACGGCGTATTTTGCATTGGTTGGCCGTCGCGCGTCTGTGACCCTAGGCTTGAGCTGAGACAGGCAGACCCTGTTTCGCGCCACATTGGGACATTAAGCGACATCTCGCAGCGCGCCATAAAGGCACGTCCGTCCACGAATAAGCAAATCTCTTGGCCCATTTCCTGACGTGCGCCGCTGGTATCAGTGCAATAGCAATCAAGCACCCGCCCACTTGGGGCAGTGACATCGGCAATGACCGGGGTGCTGATAAGGCCTAATATCAAAATAATCTGTTTCATGATTATACCCTATCACAGGCTGTGCCCTTGACCAAACTCTGCGAATAGGGGAAGGAAAGCCATGGTTCCTTTTGAAAAACTTTCCCGCATCACCGAACGATTTGAATTTCTTGAAGCGCAGATGAACGCTGGCGCTGCTGGTGCAGATATTGCGGCCCTTGGGCGCGAGTATTCTGAACTGCGTCCAGTGGTCGATCAAATCACAGGCTATAAGCAGTTGCTTGCAGATATTTCTGAATGTGAGGCCATGCTGTCAGATCCGGAAATGAAGGAATTGGCCCAAGAGGAGCTTCCCGAATTGCAGGCGCGCCTCCCAATTGAGGAAGAGGTCCTGCAACTTGCGCTTTTGCCGAAAGATGCCGCAGATGCTCGGCCTGCAATGATTGAAATACGTCCTGGCACGGGTGGCGATGAGGCTGCTTTGTTTGCGGGGGATTTGGTTCGGATGTATCAACGTTATGCGGAAGGCCGGGGGTGGAAGTTCGACATCCTAGAGGAAAGCACGACTGAGCTTGGTGGCATCAAAGAAGCTGTGATCCATGTGAAGGGCGAAAACGTCTTCCAACGTCTGAAGTTTGAAAGTGGCGTGCATCGGGTGCAACGTGTGCCGGAAACCGAAAGTGGCGGGCGTATCCACACATCTGCGGCGACGGTTGCGGTGCTGCCTGAGGCAGAAGATGTTGATATTACAATCAATCCCGGTGATATCCGTATTGATACCATGCGTGCGTCGGGTTCTGGTGGGCAGCATGTGAACACCACAGATTCCGCAGTGCGTATCACGCATATTCCCTCTGGTATCGTTGTGACCAGTTCCGAGAAGTCACAACACCGCAACCGTGATATTGCCATGCAGGTGCTGAAAACACGTCTGTATGATATGGAACGCCAGAAGCTGCATGATGAACGGTCTGAAACGCGCAAGGATCAGGTAGGATCTGGGGATAGGTCTGAACGCATCCGCACTTATAACTTCCCCCAAGGGCGGGTCAGTGATCACCGGATCAACATGACGCTTTATAAGCTTGATCAGGTGATGACAGGTGATCTGGATGAATTCATCGACGGGCTTTTGGCGGATAATCAGGCCCGCCTATTGGCCGCTGAAGGTGATGCGTGATCCGTGCCCAACCCAATGACTGAGGAAACCGCACAACTTATCCTGTTCAAGGGCACGCAGGTTCTGAAATCTGCTGACGTGCCAGATGCGGCGCGGGATGCGCGACGTCTGATGGCCTATGCAATGGATATTGATCCAGGGCGCCTCACACTTGTTCTGCAAGATCCGATACCCAAGGCCGTTGCCACGCGGTTCATGGATGCGATCCAAAATCGTTCCCGGCGTAGGCCTGTGTCCCATATCATCGGCACACGCGCGTTTTATGGGCGGGATTTCCACGTCAGCGACGCGGTGCTTGATCCGCGCCCGGAAACGGAAATCCTGATTGAGGTCGCGTTGACGTACTGCGGAAAACGCATTCTTGACCTTGGCACGGGATCTGGGGCAATTTTGCTGACACTCCTGGCTGAAAGGGCTGACAGCACGGGCCTTGGCCTAGATATTTCACCAGAGGCGCTTGCTGTTGCACGTAAAAATGCCGCTGCTTTATCGGTTGATAACCGGGCATATTTTGCCGTTTCTGATTGGCTTGAGGCGGCAGAAGGCATGTTTGATCTGATTGTTTCCAACCCGCCCTATATCACCGGGGCGGAGATGCTGGATCTTGCGCCTGAAGTTCTGAATTATGAACCTCATATCGCACTGACACCGGACATGACGCCTGACAATGATGGGCTGGACTGCTACCGGATTATTGCGCGTGATGCACCGAACCATTTAACGGCGGGTGGCTGGTTGATCGTGGAATGTGGTCCAGAGCAGGGGCGTGCGATCTGTGATCTCTTTGACTGCGCCGGGTTGCAAGGTGTCTGTGTGCATCGTGATCTGGATGGACGTGATCGGGTGATTGCGGGGCAAAAGCCAATTTCAGGCTAAAAGACCGTCTTTTCTGACAAAAAACGACCTTTTTCATGAATTATTCAAGATTTCACTTGTATTGAAGCAGGGTGCATGTGTACTCCTTTACTTGCAGGAGCGGGAGCCCAATGGAGCTCTGACCTGCTGTAAGCCAGAACATCGTTTGACCCGGTTGATGATAACCCCACGCATGAAGCGCGGCTGTGGTAGCGATATTAAAAATATCAGGCCAAACTTTCCTTATGCTTAGCGAAGATAGAAAATGAGACCAACAAAACAACGTTCGCGTGGTAAGTCCAACCGCAACCGTAATAACAATTCCAACGGGAATAATCTTAACCGGGTTTTTGACAGCTCTGGTCCCGAGGGAAAAGTGCGTGGTACACCGCAACAAATCATTGATAAATATCAAGCCATGACCCGCGACGCTCAATTGGCGAACGATCGTGTGGCTGAAGAAAGTTTTCAGCAGCACGCAGAACATTATGTCCGCCTGTTGGGGGATGCGACACGCGAAGCTGAGAAACGCCGCCTTGAAGCTGAGGCCCGCCGTCTTGAGCAGGAAGCCCAGCACCGTGAACGCCAAGCGCAACGTGATGCGCGCAATGAAAGCCGTAACGAAAATCGTGGTGAAAACCGTAACGAAGGTCGCAATGAGGCTCGCAATCAAAACCGCAAAGAGGGCCGCAATGAAGGTCATCAGGACAATCGCGGTGCTGATCGTCAGCCAGATGTGCCGCAACAGGTTGCTCCGATTACCGGCCCTGCGGATGTGATTGATCCATCCAATGCTCCTCAGCCAGAATTGCCACCATTTATTACCGATGCACCGGCAGCACTTGTTGAGACGCCTGAAACAGCAGAGAAACCTGCGCGTAAACCGCGTCGCCGGAAGCCTGTTGCAGTTGAGGGTGAGGAAGCGGTTGCAGTGGAAAGCGTGAAGCCAAAGCCACGCCGACGCGCCCCTAAAAAAGTCATCGAAGAAGACGCATCGCCGGATAGCCCGGAAGCTGCTGAATAAGCACTACAAAATTTCAAAGCCCTGCCTGTTTCACAAGCGGGGCTTTTTATTGGGTAAACGGCTTAGAGATTAGGACATCCCCGGAAAGCGTCTTTAAAGTGACGTCCGTCAGATGGCACCTGTGAGACCGTCCCCCTCGATATTTCTTATTGGCCAAATTCCCACATATTTATGTACGAACCATCTGAAACACCAATTGCTTAGATATGATTCTGCGCGCTAAAGAAGTTCAACCTTGCTGGAATTCTAATTCCGTCGGAAGTTTCAAACGGCTGGAATTCATTGGACACATATTTCTTGATCGATTCAATGTCCTCTTGATTTCCGTCGTATTTTTTCAAAATCCTTGCGGCTGGTCCGATGTTGGAGGCAAGCGCGGCAACCCGATCCAATGGCCCAGGATGTTCCAGAACAATTTCTGAGGTTTCACCGATTACATGCTGAAATCCAGCGTCTTTCAGTATTCCAGTGACGTACCCAACATCTTGAAATCCAAGAGGACCTGGTGAATGTGAATTGGTGATTTCCATTGGGCCGAGGCGAGCAACAGCGCCATCTCGAGGGGATTCAAACCATGGATTGCCCGTAATTTCCGCCCACGCCGCCACAACTAAGCGGCCTCCTAGTTTCAAGTGATTGCGAATATTGTAAAACGCAGCAACCGGGTCCGAAAAGAACATTACACCAAACCGGGATATTGCCAAGTCAAAGGGGGCGTCCGGGATTTGTTCCCGTTGCGCATCAACAAGGTGGTATTGAGAAATTCTACATGTTTCATTTGCCCGCGACTTTGCGTGTGAAAGAAGCGGTTCTGATATGTCCAGCGCGGTGATGCTGCCCCTAGGTTCAAGATGTGAAGAAAAGGCTCTGGCCGTTGCGCCAGTTCCACAGCCGATGTCTAAAACTCGTTCTCCCGGCTTAGGGGCGGCTCTTTGGATCAACGCCGTATTGACAGCTTCAAAAACGACATCCAACTCTTGCTCAAACTTTATCCATTTGAGGCCCGGATCAGAACTCCAATAATCTACCTGAACTTGATTGCTGGTCATTTGTCACTCCTCTGCATGGCTTACTGGAGAGGTTATCACAAAAGTGCAGGTAGCGGTTTTCCTGATACGCGGAACTATTCTGAGGCAGCTAAGTTGGTACCGCGGACTTTGGCACAGGAATATCGGCAAGCAGATTATAGGTGGTTTCAGCCTTGCCGCATATGCGGTTCAATCTGGCGTGCCAACGCGCAGAAACCTTCGATGTCCACTTGTTCTGCACGATCAGTTGGCTTTAGGCCTGCGGCGACAATGTGGGCCTCCATATCGGGGACAAAGTTCTTCAACGCGGACCGCAGCATTTTGCGACGTTGGTTAAAGGCCTGTGCAACCAGACGATTCAGAACCTTTGGATCCGCGGCGTGCAGCGGGACCTCACGGCGTTTCAGGTGCACCACAGCGGAATGAACCTTAGGTGGGGGCGTGAATGCCTCAGGGGGCAGGCCCATCACGATGTGGCATTCGCAACGCCACTGCGCCAGAATGCCAAGGCGACCCCAAGATTTTCCGCCGGGTTGTGCGGTGATCCGTTGGGCGACCTCTTTCTGGAACATCAGGGTTAAGCTTTCCCAAAACGGTGGCCAATTATCAGGCGTCAGCCAGCGCACCAAAAGTTCCGTGCCGACGTTATACGGCAGATTGGCCACCACGCGTACCGGGGCCGTAAGATGTTGTGTTACATCCAGTTCAAGCGCGTCGGCATTGATGACTTCAAGCTTGCCGGGATAGGCGGCCTGAACTTCGGACAGCGCAGAAATACAGCGGGGATCTTTTTCGACCGCCAGCACTTTGCGCGCGCCTTCAGACAGCAAAGCACGGGTTAAACCGCCCGGGCCTGGACCGATTTCCAGTACGTCACATGCACTGAGATCACCCGCGAAACGCGCGATCTTTGAGGTCAGGTTCAAATCCAGCAGGAAGTTCTGCCCCAGAGATTTCTTTGGGGCAAGTTCATGAGCTTCGATGACCTGGCGCAGAGGGGGGAGATTGTCGATGGTTGCCATGTCAGGCCTCTTTCAAGTCATTTTGGCGCGCAGCACCCATTTTTGCAGCAAGGCGGAGCGCTTCCAGCGTTGAAGCCGGGTTCGCGATGCCCTTGCCTGCGATGTCAAAAGCCGTGCCGTGATCGGGGGATGTGCGCACAAAGGGCAGGCCAAGTGTCACGTTCACGCCGCGATCAAAATCCAGCGCTTTAATAGGGATCAGGGCCTGGTCGTGATACATGCAGATCGCCACATCATAGCTTTCACGTGCGCGCGTATGGAACATTGTATCGGCAGGCAGGGGGCCACTGATCTTCAAACCTTCCGCGGTCAGTTTATCAAGTACTGGCGTGATCAAATCGATGTCTTCGCGCCCCATCACGCCGCCTTCACCCGCATGGGGGTTGAGGCCTGCGATGGCCAAACGTGGAGCTTTAAGGCCGAAATCGCGTTGTAAACCGGCGTGGGTGATGCGAATTGTATCCTCCAAAAGCGCAGGGGTCAGCTTTGCAGGCACATCCGTCAGAGCGATGTGAATGGTCACCGGAACAACGCGTAATAGGGGCGACGCCAGCATCATCACGACGTTATCTACGCCGCCCAAATGACCCAAGAATTCGGTGTGGCCTGGAAAGGCAAAGCCTGCCCCATCTTTCAGGGCTTTCTTGTGGATGGGAAGGGTGCAAACGCCGGAGGCTTCACCTTGTTGGGCAAATTTCACGGCGGTTTCAATTGCCGCAATCACGCTTTTTGCATGGGTTGGTGCGGGCTGGCCCGGAACGCGCGGCGCGCCAAAATCCATATGAAGCACGGGCAGGCCATCCACCATGGCGCGCGTTGCCTCGGATGGGGTATTGATCCGAATATGAGGCACAGAACCCGGTAGATGCCTAGCATCGCCAATTAGGAAAAATGCCGGGCCGTCTTTACGCAACTCGGTCCAAACGGCCTCTGCCAGTTCCGGGCCAACGCCTGCGGGCTCACCGCAGGTCAGGGCAATGGGTGCGGTCAAGGGAGCGGGGCTCATGGGGTGATGACGATTGTCGCGTCGGCGCGCAGTTCCGCCAGCAAGCTATCTGCATAAGAGGCAAGGCGTTGTTGACGCAAACGCGAACGTACGTCTGCACGTGAGGTGTCTTCGACAATCGCATTTACGCGGCCGCAGAGCATCAGGAAAACCAGTTGTGGTCCGCTGTCACCCTGTACCGTCAAGGCGGTAGAGACCTCGTTGTCATCCATGCGTGCCAGTTCAAGCGCGATATCTTGTGGAACGTCGTCAACGGCTAGGGTGTCACGTTGCAGGCGTGCAGCATCTTGCCCAAGGTTCACGCCGTACAGGTCTTCACAGCTGTCCACACGGTTGGCGATTTTCGTAGCTTCTGCAAGGGTTGTGGCCGTGCGACCACCAGGGATGAAATAGCGGGCATATTCAACGGAAATGACCTCAGCTTCGCTGGCGTCTGTTTCTTCAATTGCACGTAGCATAAACAGGGCAATCGCGTTTGGAATCTCAATGGGGGCGGTGATATCACTAGGGGAAAGCCCAAGAATTTGGCCGCGGATCTGTGGGGGGAGGTTGCCGATGGGCAGCCAGTCAATACGCCCACCACGACCACGCGATTGCGACGCTGATACATTGCGTGCTTGGGCTGCGAAACCAGCGGCTGTGGTGGTGCTCCGGCTGATTTGCAGGGCTTGTGCGCGGGCCTGTTCAATTTGTTCGGGCGGGGCGGGAATGATAATTTCAGACAGAAGAACCCGAACGCCGCCACTGCCGGATGCGAGGGCAAGGGCACGGTCAATCTCAGCTTCCGTGATCTGTACACGGGGGGCATATCGTCCGCCAATTAACTCGCGCCAAGCGATACCTGAGGACACAAAATCACGGAAGGTCGTGTCTGCAACACCTTCTTGGGCGATGGCTGCAATGAATTGTTCACGCGACAGTTCGGTGCGGCTGGCGAATTCTTCCATTCCCGCTTCAACTTGGGTTTCCGTGACATTGATCCCGGCGAGATTGGCCGCTTGGGTTCGCAGGCGATCATCAATCAACCCTTTTAGGGCTTCAGCCTCAATATCACCGGGCTGGCGCAAAAGGCGCAGGAATGTGGTGCGTTGGTCAAGTTCATAATTGGTGACAACCGAGTCATTCACCTGGGCCGCCGGGGCGAAAAGGTTCTGTGCAAGTGCTGACTGAGGCGTGCCTAGAAGGGGCATGGCAAAAACCGCTGCACCAAGGGTCAGAGTACGCCCGCGGGCCAAAAGCGATCTTGCGGATGAAATTGCCTGCGCGGATCTTTGCTGAATGACGTTCATGTTCACTGCCACTGTCCTTTGCGGTCTATCTTGTGACCGGTTCTAATCTGTGCGGACCACTGTAATCCGCCTGAATTGCGGTGTTTCACACACCTTTGCAAACCTTGTACCTAACGATTGCACCGTCGTGCAAGCGCTGTGGCGCCTGTGTTCACGCCAAATCCTGAAAGTGTAACGGCAATTCCGAAATCTGTTGTCGGTTTGACGGCAGAGTTTGAGGTAAAACGACGGGATGCTGTGAGTTCTATGCTGGCACATTCATTGCGGTATTCAAGTCCAAAACCGATTTTTGCGGCGCGGTTATTGGTGAAGTCATAGCGCCAGTCAGCGGATCCGGTCCAACGATCATTGAAGTCATAGCGGCCATCAAATGCCCACTCTGAGGCTTGGGAACGGTTCTCGGCTGGGGCGGCTTCAATCCAAAGATAGGAAGACCCGATTGACACGCGGTCATTGGCCCAACTCACCCGGGTTTCATTACGGGAAAATTCTAGTTGGTTGTCAAATAATGCCCGGTTTGACAGGGTAAGCCCGTTTTGAAGCTGCACTTGGCCTGCCACAAGCCAATCGGAACTGCTGCCGTCAAGGCCAGAACCTGCGGTGAAGGAGGGATCGGCCTCTTCACGGTAGATACGTCCAGCGGCTAGAGAAAGAGACCAGCCAGCAGGGTCTTGCCGTGTCCAGTTGAAACCAACGTTGCTGCGCAATCCCGTTTCGACGCGATCTGATCCGGCGAAGCGGCTGTCAGACCAAAGATTGCCCTCATCAAATTCCAGAAGTACGGAATCTTCATTGGGTAGGTCAGTACGGTTGCTATCGCTGTAGAAAACCTGTGCAATGGGTTCCAGCAAGTGGGTCGCTCCACTCGCATTTTCCCTACGGATCAGGGGCCAGCGCAATTCCACACCGATGGTGCCAGTCGTAAATAAGCCCTCTTCTTCCCCAACGGCTTCGTCAGAAATAGCGTAATAATCCAGATCGGCCCCAGCCATGGTACCAAAGACCATACCATTGCCCAGAGTATGACTGTCACGCCAGTCTGCCCTTGCACTGAGACGCGCAACATCGCGACCGCTATCGCCTGCAATGTCGGATGTGCGATAGTGCGTGTGCCCCTCTAGCTGCCAATCCAGATCGCCAGCGATCCAAGTGGGTTCAAGGCGACGATGCAGCAAAAAGCCACTGGCGAATGTGGGCTGGGTGCTGTTGCTTTCACTTGTTCGCAGCGAGTTGAAATGTGTGAACTCTGCTCGTACAAATTTATCACGCCGTGCACGGGTAACGGAAATGCTGGAATCGAGGCGATCTTTGTCAGAGTAGCCATAATCCAACAGATAAGCCCGGTCAGATGTCGCTTCAATATCGAAATTCAGCCGGTAATCGCGGGGCAGTGCAAAGCTGCCCTCGGCAAAGACATACCAGCGGTTTGCGCTCAGAAGATCATCATTTGACCAAGCACCATTGATTTCAATATCACCGGTTCGGAAGGCTTGGCGATAACGTAACTCAAGCGTCGTGGTGCTTGATGATAGCCAGGGCGTCAGCGTTAAATCTCGGTGATCGCCCATACGAATGAAATAAGGGATTTGAAGCCCAGCCCCTAGGCGCGAGTTGGAATGAAACCGTGGAAGCAGGAATCCGGTTGCGCGTTCAAGTGTAGGGTCAGGCAAGCGCAGACGCGGCAGCCACAGAACGGGCACACCTTTGACAAGAAAACTGGCGTTGTGGAAGTAGAGCTGCTGTGCCTCACGGTCATGCACAACAGAGCGCGCCCGAATTTGCCAAAGCGGCACAGGGTTTTCAGCACAGGTCTGGCAAGAGGTCACAACCGCTTCATTCAGCCGTATATAGCGTCCATCAACCAAGCCAATTTCATTGGAGGCCAGTTGCAGTTGTTGTTCAAGCACTATGCGTGCTGAACGTAGGACGCCGTTTTTCAAATCTGCGGATAATTGCCCTGCATCCGCCAATATGGTCAGCTTCTCGCCTTCCGTCAGGCGAATGGGGCCGACCAAGGTCAGTTCTTCGGTGCGCTTGTCATATTGCAATGCCTGGGCCTGCAAGCGGGTACCTTGGAAAAAGACCTCAACGTTGCCAGAGGCCACGAGACCGGCTTGACCAACAAGGCGCAAGTCATCAGCAATGAGGCTGGCATAACCCGCGACAGAAGTTTGAGCCACGGGTCGCCGCGGGCCAGTATTTGACTGCGATTGTGCTGTGGCCGTCGCCAGTGTCAGGCATAAGGCAGAGATCCCCATAAGCCCGAAAGCTAGTGTCCGGGAGGTGCGGTTTTTCTTTGGCGGTGTCATCCGTCCTCCATATGCAGCAAAAGCCCCATGGCCAACATAATGGCCACAAGTGGCGGCGCCCAGGCCGCAAGTTCAACAGGAATGTTGCCGTTTTCCCCCAATACGCGTGCGAAGTTGCGTAGGAAAAACAATGAAAACCCAAGCAGGATTGCCATCAGTACCATTGGTCCGGTCTGGCCAAGGCGAGTGTGGCGCATTGTAAAGCCTGCTCCGACAAGCACCATCGCTACCAGCATCAATGGTAAGGCAAGTTCTGTATGCAGAAAGGCAGAATGTGCCCGCGCTGCAAAACCGGCCTTTTCCAACTGCGCAATAAAGCCCGGCAGTTCCCATATGGGAATGGCGGAAGGATCTGCAAAACTATCGCGGATCTGTTCTTCGGTCAGGGTGGTGGGCAAGACCAGTTCCTGATGAACAATTGAATCTCGTTCAGGGTTTGCCGGTCGACCGTCACTTGTCGCCAGCGGCCAGAGTTTGGCGTTTTGCAGGGTCCAAGCACCATTTTTCAGAACGGCGCTTTCAGCCTCAATTCGGTTTAAGGGCAGCCCAGAAGTATTAAAGCTGATAAAGCTGACGTGCTGCAGGTTGGTTCCACCAAGGCTGGCTGCTTGGGCGTGAATGACTGTTTGCTGAATGCGCTGATCTGCCGTGGAGTTGTTGTCCGGAGTTATCGCCGGATTGCCCTGACGTAACCAAAGACCTTCGTCACTGATCGATAGGGTGGACGCTGTGCCCACGCGCAAAATACTGACACGTTTATCATATTCCCCCGACGTCGCGGCGACAATCGGGTTGAACACTGCGACGGCTGTAATGCCGATCAGGAAAATCACCAACACAGGTGAGATAAGAGAACGCAGGGCGGAACGTCCCGCCGCGCGGGTCACGACGAGTTCGCTGCTGCGCGCCAAGCCAAGGAATAACGCGAGTGTCGCCAAGATCGTGATGAGGGGCAGGATCTGATATAGAGTTGCGGGAATATTCAGCAGCGCAAGGGTGAATACAGCCTCAAACCCAAGCTCAAGATCGCCAAACTTGCGCAATTGTTCCGCAACATCCACCAGTAACAGGATGCCCAAAAAGACCAAGAAGACAGCGCCAAAGGTGATCAGAAAGCGCTTGGCAAAATATAGGTGCAACGTCATGGGTTGGCCTTCCTGCGACGCTTAAAAAGGGCGGGGTGTTCTGAAATCCACAGCAACAGAGCCGATATTGCCACGCCAACAACAACTGGTAGATACATCAGCACCCAAAGCATTTCATCTTTTCGAGCAAAGTCAGACACTGCGTTATCAAGCGCCTTGATCACCACCAAAAGTACAATCGCCAGTACAATTTGGCGCCAGACGCCAAAGCGGCTGAAGCCCCCTAAAAGCAGACAGGAAAAGCCAACAAGCGCCGTCACCATTGCCAGAAAAGGTTGTGCGAAACGTTCATGCGCCGTTGCCAGAAACCAAGCGCGCTCTGATCCGGTACGTTCTAGCAAACTAGGGCTCGCGCGTAAAAGTTCCAAAGTGTTCAATTCGCCAATACGGGGTATTCGATCATCGAGCCCTCCGATCAAATCACTGATGTCATATGTGAAATCTGAAAATGCGGTGGTCGCCAATGTGTTGGTTTCGCGGTTCAAGGTTTGCGCCATGCCATCATACATCAGCAAACGCGGCCCCTGATCCGAGCGCACCAAAAGAGCACGCCGTGCCGTGTAGGTCGTAGGTCTGGCAAAATTACGCTGATCCGACAGAAACAGATCAACCATCTCGCCGGAGGGTTCTATTTCGCGGATGTATAGCGTTAGCCCGTCGGTTGGATGCAGGAACTGCCCGTCGGAGAAGAACCGCGCTGAAATATTCTGTGCAATTTCCGATTCGCGTTCTGCCAACTGACGCGCCGCTGCGGGGACCAGAATATGGGTCAGTAGGGACAGGAACAACGCGACGCCAAAGCCAAAGACCAGCACCGGGCGCGCTAAGCGAAAAGACGAAAATCCAGTGGCTTGTACCACGACCAATTCGCTTTCACGCGATAGGCGGTTGATTGTGTAAACCGTTGCAATAAAGGCGGAAATTGGCAGGACGATTTGCACAACGCGGGGTAGGGTTAGGGCTGAGAATTCCAAAAATACCGTGGCCGATTGGCCATCGGCGATCAATTGATCAAACAAGCCAACCGCTTTGTTGACCCAATAGACCATAACAAGCACCAGCGAGAAGAACCCAAACAGAACCATCAACTGCGAAATCAGATATCGGTCGAATCGCGCCACTCTGGCCCCTTTGGTTTAACACTCAGATTAGTCAGAAGATTATCGCAATTTCCATGTGGGTAAAACTGCTATCTGGTGTTTCGCCGATAAGAGCGCTAGCAATGGGAAAACCTTCACGACCGTCCGGTAAGGAGAGAGACCGATGACAACGCCAACCACAATTCATTTTAAAGAAACTGACATTGACGCAATCGCAGCCTTGGAGGGGCGAGTGGCGGTATTTATCGCTGAAGATGGCAAGCTTGATACGACTGCACGCCGGGTAAATCGCCTGACCAAAGGGGCACTGTCACGCTTGGCGGGCAGTGAGGTTTTCGAAAAGATGAAATCGGCCACTGCGATGCTGCTGTCCTTTCCGGCAGGCATGGCTGCGGAAGGGTTGATTGTTGTGCGTCTTGGGCGACGCCCTTCAGCGGAACTTGCCCGCAAAGCTGGCGTGGCAATTGCCAAGCTAAAGGGCAAAGGCGCGCTGACCGTTTTGGGTGGCACGATTACGCGTGCAGATGAGATCTCCTTTGGTGTTGCATTGCGCGATTACGAATTTGACGTTTACCGCACTGATAGCGGCACCCCGCGTGAGGACGTAAAGGGTGAGGTCACGATGATGGTCTCTAAACCCGAAGAAGTCGCGCGCACTACTGCCCCATTGGCAGCTGTATCTGAAGGCGTGTTTTTCACCCGAGATCTGGTGAATGAGCCCGCTAACATCTTAACCACAGACGATTTTGCCGCGCGTCTTGCTGCGATGCAAGAAATTGGTTTGGATGTTGAGATCTTGGAAGAAGACGAACTTGAGAAGCTTGGCATGCGTACGCTTCTGGCGGTTGGGCAAGGCTCTGACAGCCCGTCTAAAGTGGTCGTGATGCGTTGGAATGGCGGCGATAAAGACGAAGCCCCATTTGCACTGGTGGGCAAGGGCGTGGTCTTTGACACCGGTGGGATCAGCCTGAAACCAGCCGCTGGCATGGAAGATATGACCATGGATATGGGCGGCGCAGGTGTTGTTGCTGGGGCCATGCGGGCGCTGGCCTTGCGCAAGGCGAAAACCAATGTTGTCGGGCTTGTCGGCCTCGTTGAAAACATGCCGTCGGGCAGTGCGACACGTCCTGGTGATGTTGTGAAATCCATGAAGGGTGACACGGTTGAGGTTATCAATACCGATGCGGAAGGCCGCTTGGTTTTGGCGGATGTGCTTTGGTATGCGCAGGAACGTTTTGCGCCGCGTGGTATGATCAATCTCGCGACGCTGACCGGTGCAGTTATCATTGGTTTGGGTCATGAAAACGCAGGTGTATTCTCAAACAATGATGCGCTGTGCAATGCCTTCCTGAAAGCGGCTGAGGCCGAGGGCGAGGGCGCTTGGCGTCTGCCTTTGTCACCTGCTTATGACAAGCTTCTGAAAAGCAAGATCGCAGATATGCGCAATTCTTGTGGGCGTCCTGCGGGATCGATTACTGCGGCGCAATTCCTGAAACGTTTCGTCAA